>Ga0187885_10000004_pt1 | contig 254065 bp, 211 predicted proteins | sample June2016WEW_20_1_3_FD_132970 | JGI IMG/M metagenome (GOLD analysis project Ga0187885, IMG submission 132970) | Peatland microbial communities from SPRUCE experiment site at the Marcell Experimental Forest, Minnesota, USA - June2016WEW_20_100 | ecosystem: Environmental > Terrestrial > Soil >...
GAGAGATGGGAATCAAGTACCCCTTCATCCAGGGCGCCATGTCCTGCATCACCGATGTTCCGGAGTTTGCTTTAAAGGTTGCCGATGCCGGCGGATTGCCCACCATCGCCCTCGGCCTGATGGACGCGAAGACCCGTGACCGGAGGCTGGGACGCTTGCCGGAGATCATGGGCGGGCGCCCGTATGCGGTGAATGTCGTGTCTTTGGCCGAGAACCCGTTCCGGGAGACGCATCTGGCCTGGATAAAGCAGCACCGGCCCCGTTTTGTCTGGATCGCCGGAGGGGACCTGGCCCCCATAAGAGAATTGCTGGAATGCGGCATAGGGGTCGCGTACATCGCCCCTGATGGAGCCCTGCTGGGGCTCGCCCTGGAAGCCGGCGTCCGGTACGTGGTCTGCGAGGGGTACGAGGCAGGCGGCCACGTGGGGCAACATAGCACGCTCACCCTGGCGCAAATGGTGTTGGACCTCAAACGGCGCAAGCCATCCCTGTTCCAGGACTGTCGGGTGATCCTTGCCGGGGGCATCTTCAATCGGGAAACCGCATTCATGGCCGCCCTGCTCGGTGCGGACGCCATCCAGATGGGCACGGCCTATTTGGCCACCCAGGAGATCGTTGAAACGGGCGCCCTGACAGCGCTCTATCGGCGGATGATCATGGAATCGCCGCCGGGGGGAACCGTCGTTTCGGGCCAAAGCACGGGTCTTCGGGTGCGATCCTTGAGGACCCCGCGAGTGGCCGCCGTCTTATCTCTGGAGAGGGAGTTCGCAGCCGGCCACCAGGACGAGCAATCCTTCCGGACGAGAATGGAACAGATGACCGCGGGGAGCCTCTTCGCTGCGGCCCGAGGCGTGGACAGGTCAAGCGGGAGGCCTCTCGATGAGCAGGCCTGCCTGGAACGCGGGCAATTCATGAGCGGGGCCTGCGCCGGCCTTATCCGCAACGTCCAGAGTCTGGAGTCCTTTCACCGCGAGGTGGCCGAAGGCCCTCTCGTGCTGCATCAGCCCTTCGAGGAGTCGATCGAGAAGATCTCCGAACCTCCACCCGGCGCGCCGCCGCCGATGAAAACCCCATCCTCCAGGGTGGGCTATGGACTCAAGCAAGTCGCCCCCCCTCCAGACGCTCACGAAAGGATTGCCATCACCGGGATGAGCATTCTCAATGCCCTGGGGAAGAGTCCGGAGGAGGTCTGGGCTGCAAGCGTGGCCATGAAGAGCGGGATTACATTGGTTCCGCCTTCCCGGTGGGATTACAGGCGCTATTATGATCCCCGGCCGCGCGTTCCGGACAAGACCTACTGCAAGGTAGGCGCCTTCCTGGACGTTCAGATCTCCCGCAATGAACTCGGGATCCCCCCCCAGGATTTCCGGACCATGACCGCGGCCACACGGATCACCATGTGGCTGGCGGACAGGGCCATCCGGGCCTCCGGCATTCTGGAGTCAGACATCCCACGCGAGCGAATCGGAGTCCTTATCTCCCAAAACTCTGGAGAGGCGGCGGGAACCCTCACCAATATCATCATCCGGGCATACGTGTACGACATCCTCGCCGCCATCAAGCGGGCCGTTCCCCTCACGCCGGATCAGACAAGCGCCATCGAACAGGAGGTGAAGGCCGGGCGCATGGCCCCGGACGACACCACACTTCTGGGCCGACTCAACTGCACAGCGGCCGGCTTCGTCTGCAACCGGTATGGGTTCATGGGGCCCAGTTATTCGGTCTCCGCGGCCTGCGCGACCTCGCTGGTCGCACTTCACAGCGCCATGCAGATGATCCGAAACGGCATCATCGACGCCGCCATCGTCGGAGGGGGCGAGGACGATCTCACGCACCTGCATTTTCTGGAATTCTCCGCCCTGGGCGCACTGTTCGGGCTGTCGGGACGGGAGAGACCCCCTCAGGAGACCTCCCGCCCCTTCGATGCCGAAAGAGACGGGATGGTCCTCGGCGAAGGCGGGGGAATGATCGTCATCGAGCGGGAGAGCCTGGCCCGCGCACGAGGGGCGCGTGTCCACGCCTTCATCACCGGCATGGGCGCGAGCAACAACCATTTGGGCATGGTGGAGTCCTCCAGTGTCACCCAGGAGATCGCCATCCGCGCCTCCTACCGCGGGTTGCCCTATGGGCCCGATGCCGTGGACCTGGTGGAATGCCATGCCACGAGTACTCGGCAAGGGGACTTGGAGGAGGTTCGGGCCCTGAAGACGTTCTTCAATTCCTCCAAGCGCACCGTGCTGACGTCATTCAAGTCCCAGATCGGACACACCCTGGGCGCCTCGGGCATTAACAACCTCATTCGGGGAATCATGGCCATGAAGATGGGGGTTTTCCCGGCCACCCTCAATTATGAGCATCCGGACCCGGACATGGGCTTGGAAGGATCGGGTCTCTTCATCGCCCCTGAGCCGCTTGATTGGAAGCGCAGGACCGGCCAGCCCAGAAGGCTTCAGGTCAACGCCTTCGGGTTTGGAGGCTCCAACTACGTTGTACAGGTGGAGCAGGCCCTGGACGACGTGGATACGATCCTGGTCTCCCCGGACCGAGAGGCTCGTCGGACGGAACAGACGGGGGACGGCTCTGCGACACTCCGGGGCGTCTCCGTCTTCCGGACCGAGATGGGCGGCCGCACCTGCCGCATGGCCGTTGTGGCGCCATCCGAAAAAGAGGCGCTCACGGTCCTCCAGAGGTCCGCCGCCCTTGCCGAAGCCGGCATCGTCTCACCCAAGGCGGTGCGGTCCCTGGCGCAGCAGGGAATCTTCATAAGCCCCGAGGATTTGCCCGCCCCGCTGCTCGCTTTTGTATTCCCCGGACAAGGGGCACACTATGGAGGCATGGGGCGGGGGCTCTACGAATCCTTTCCCGTCATCAAGGAGTGGATGGATCGGGCGGCGGCGGCAGCGGACTTCGACCTCCTGCACTTGTTGTTCCATGATCGAGAGGAGAACCTTCAGAAGACCCGCTGGCAGCAACCGGCCCTGTTCGCCCTGGAACACGCCATGGCTCGCCACCTCATCACCCTGGGCATCCACCCGAGGGCTATGGCCGGCCACAGTCTGGGCGAACTGAGCGCCTTGTGCCTAGCCGGCGTCTATTCGCTGGAGGACGGGTTCCGAATCGTGAACATGAGGGCCCGCTGCATGGACAAGGCCGCCGCCGGGCACGTGGACCCCGGCGTCATGGCGGCCGTGGACGCCCCATTGGATCTGCTTAGGGAGATGATCCATGGACGGGCGGATGTCCACATTGGCAATATCAATGCACCGAACCAGGTCGTCCTGAGCGGCCACACCGAGGCGGTCAAACGTCTCGGCGAAAAACTGAAGGAAATGGGATACCGGTTTACCCTCTTGCGGGTCAGCATGGCCTTCCACTCTCCGGCCATGAGGGTCATTCATGACGAACTTGAGGCGTACGTGGCCTCCCTCCCATTTCACGCCCCGCGGATCCCCGTCATCTCCAACACGACCCTGGCGCCGTATCCATCCGATCCCGGTGAGATCAGGCGAATCCTGATGGCCCACCTGGAATCTACCGTCCATTGGACGAATAATGTCCAGACCCTTTGGAATGATTACGGAATCCGGCTCTTCGTGGAGGTGGGCCCCGGCGACATCTTGAGCAATCTCATCGCCGACACGCTCCCTGAAGCGGCATGCATCCAGACCTGCCTTCCCCCCGCAGAGGACCTCATTCACACGACCGCCCTGGCCCAGCTCTTCGTTCAAGGGCATCTGAGGGTTCCAGGAGAACCGCGGTTTGTTTCCCTCGCCGGATTCCAGAAGGCTCCCGCATCTCGCCGCAACGCCCCAGCCGGGCAGCGGCCCTCCCGACCCATCGAGCGCCGCCCGGCCATCCCGGATGGACAGGCCTCCCCGGCCCTGGCCGAAGCGCCCCAGCGTCAGGATCACATGGAGGCGCTGATTCGCATCATCATGGACGCCACGGGATTCAACAGGGACGAGATCCAACCCGACATGGATCTCAGGAGGGACCTCTCCATCCGCTCCAGCCGTCTCCCGATCATCCTGGATGCCGCGGAACGCCACTTCGGGATCACCATCGAATTGGAGGAGTTACTGCAGGTCCGCACCGTGAAGGACATCGCGCAGCGGATCTCCGCCATAGTCGCCCGGCAGGAAGGCGCCGGCTTGCGGACGGCCGCCCAGGCGGCGGACCCCGGCGAGGCGCGGGCTGGAATCCCGGAGCCCTTGCAGGATGAGGCGAGTCTCAAGCGGCTCACATTCAACCTCGCCCCTGTGGAGCCGGCGGCCTCTGCGGCCATGGAATTGAGCCCAGGCGAGTCGGTCCTCCTTCTTGCGCCGGACCAGGATGACGGCATAGCCAAGAGTGCCGGAGACCTACTCAGGCGGGATTACGGCGTTGACACGTTGTCCATGCCCTTCATGCCGGAGCGATTGGGGCCAGGCGAAGAGGGCTACGACATTCTGACGGCCGAAGGAGCCGCCAGGGCTTCCGAGAGAATCTCGGGGCTCGCGTCCCTCGTGGGAATGGTCATCACTTTGCCTCAAGGCGGGTCGGGAAGGTGGGAAGGCATGGCGGATGTTTCGCGGCTCCTGGGGGGGCTCTTTCCACTCCTGAAGGCCTTTCTCCAATCACCCACCAGGAAATTCGTCGTGCTGATCCATTCCCGCAAGGATACCGACACGCTCAGTCGGCTGCTGACGGAGGGGCTGCTCGGACTGTTTCTGAGTGCGGCGCAGGAACACCCAGCGGTCCAGTTTCGCACATTGGAAATCGACCGGGACACCGACCTGCGCGTGGCCTTACGCGGGGCGCTGGACCGAGGATGCACCGTGGTGGAACTCATCCATCGTGAGGGAAGGGTCTTCACCTCGCAGGGGCATTTAACCCCTTCGGTCTTCAGGGATCTGCCCAGTCTGAATCTTAGCCCCGGAGACGTGGTCGTCATGTCGGGGGGCGCCACGGGGATCAGCGCCCACCTGGCCCGCAGCCTTGCCCCCTTCTCGCCCCGCCTGGTCTTTTTGGGGAGAACGCCTCTGGATTCAGGCGTCGATGGGGCCAAGCCGCACCCCGAGCCTTCGGGTTTGGAGTCTGGCCCTGACGAATCCAGGGCCCGGGAGATCGCCCGGACCCTGGCGGATTTGCACGCCTCAGGGATCGAGGCCGCGTACCATACCTGCGATGTCACGGACCCCCAGGCCGTCCGTGCCATCCTGGGCGAGGTGGCCGGCCGTTACGGCAGGATAGACGGGATCATTCACGGCGCCGGAGTCCTCAGGGACGGTTGGCTCAGCCAAATGAGCCCAGAGGATTTCTCGCGGGTCGCGGACGTCAAGTTTCTGGGAGCCTGGAATTTATTCTCAGCGGCCCAAGGGGCGGGCTTGAGGTTCTTCGTGGGCCTTTCGTCGGTGGCGGCGATCCAGGGAAATCCCGGCCAGGCCAACTACGCGGCCGCCAACCGGATGATGTCGGCGCTCCTCAGGTACCTCGGCCGCAAGAACGGCGCCATCCGGTTCAAGGCGTTGATGCTTCCCCCGGTCGAGGGGGCGGGCATGGCCGAGAACCCGGAGGTCCGGGATCTGATGAAGCGGAAGGGCGTGGCCTACATCCATGCCCATGAGCTTGCAGGGCTTTTCTGCCGGGAACTCTTTGTGGCCCCGGCCGACGACGATTGGGTGATGTTCATGAGGACACTGCCCTCCGTGAGGACGGCACGGCTCAGTGATACCGCCTGTCCTTCGCTCCATGGAGAACTGGATGGGGGCACCGTGGCCTTCAGCCCCCAGGACTTCCCCATGATCGAAGGGATCTCTTGCTTGGACCTCCGCCGGGAGCACCTGGAGGCCTCAAGAACCTTCTCCAGGCAGAACGATCTTTGGATCGCGGATCATAGGCCCCTGAAGTCCGTCGCGCATCCTCTGGTCTCAGCCGTCATGGTGCTGGAGACCTTCATGGAAGCCGCCCGGATCCTGTATCCCCACCTCCGGGTGCGGGGAGTGCGCCAGGTGCGATTCAGGGACATGATCCCATGTCCTCCTGAGGTTCCGCGGTCTTCCAGGATATCCTGCCGCCGAGTCGACGCCGGCCTTCGGGAGGTCGTATGCGAGGTCTCTCTATCCATACAGGACATCTCCCCCACAGGAAGAGTGACGGATCGCTTCACCCCGCACTGCACGGGCCAGGTGCTCCTCGATGGCGGAGGAGAGGATCTCGGGGAAGGGTTCCAGGATTTCCCTGTCCGGCCGGACGAACTACGGACGCGGTCCATGGATCACAAGAAGGTGCTTAAATGGTACAAGAACCGCACAGGACTCGACGGCAGGTATCGTGTGCTGGAGGTCATTGACGGCACGGGTCCAGGGATGGCCCGGGGCCGCACCACCTACCGGGAGACCAGTGATTTCGCACATCTTCCCAGCGCGCGGTACCAATATTCTCCCTATCTTTTCGAGGCCCTCATGCAGTTGGTGGGCTTCTACATGGTGACGACTGACCCCTCGGAGCGGCGCCCTGCGATTCCCATAGAGATCGGGGAGATGCGGTTTCTGCGCCAATGCCGGCCGGGGGAACGGATCATTCTGGAGGCTCGCCTGCGGGCGCGGGACAAGGCCTCCCTCGTCTGGGACGCCCGAGGACTCGACGATCTGGGGCGCACGATAATGCAGGTTCGTACGATGCGTATGCAGTGGGTTTCGGATTGAACCGCAGTCCGGGCCGATAGGAGTGGATGTGGCACAGGATCACCACGGAATAACCGTCCATACCCTGAGTCCCGTTCATCGAATGGGACCAGTCTTCTATGCATCCCTGCCGCGTGACACCGAAACCCCCCAGGGACATGGGACGAACGGAGGAGGAGCCCGGCACCGCCTGGTCTCCATCCTGTGGGAGCACCTTGTGACGATGGACAGTCCTCTGTGGACATGCCGCCTTTCGTCCCACAGAGCGGCTTTCCCGATTCAGGTGGTCCGCGACCCGCTGGGCAAGCCCCATCTGGTGTTGGGAGAATATCGGGGGCCGGCCATCTCCTTCAGCGAAGGCGGAGGGGCAGTCTGGGCCGCCCTCTGTGGGGATGAGTCTGCTATCGGCATCGACGTGGCCGAGGCCGACGAATTTCAGGGCGACTACCCCTTGGGCCGAGTCTTCAATGCGCAGGAGCTTCAACATGTCGTGAGGTTGGCGGGGGGAGACGTGGAGAAGGCGTCCGCCCTGCTCTGGTCCATCAAGGAAGCCGTCGTCAAGGCCCTGGGGTGCGGGTTCCATCTTGTGGAGCCGCGGGACATCGACGTCCATCCCTCCGTGGAGGGAGACGGCGAGTACACCTTTCCGGTGTGCCTATCCAGGAAGGCCCTGGAGCGATTACCCATGGGCGCCGGCCGATCCGTATGGGTACACTCGCTTCCGTGGGCGACGATGTGGCTGTCCATCGCCTTCCTGAATGGGCAACGCCGCTGAGGCGATGGGCGGCGGTGTCGTCATTCCAGTGCTTCATAGAAACGAAATGTGGATTCATGACACGAGAAGCTGAACACGTTATCGAAGTCGAGAACCTGACGAAACGTTACGGGGCGTTGCTGGCGGTCGACGACATATCGTTCACGGTCAGGAAAGGCGAAGTGTTCGCGTTCCTGGGCGCGAACGGCGCCGGCAAGACCACGACCGTCGAGATCATCGAGACCATCCGCACGCCCACGTCGGGAAAGGTGCACCTTCTCGGGATGGACGTCACGAAGAAGAAACGCGATCTGGTCCATCGCATCGGCGTCCTGCCGCAGGGGTTCAGCTCGTTCGACCGGATCACGGTCCGGGAGACCCTCCAGTACTATTCGCGGCTCTTTGGCTGCAAGCACACCGATGTCGATGGGCTGATCGCTCTGGCGGACCTCAAGGACAAGACCCAGGAGCAGTTCAAGAACCTCTCGGGGGGCCTGAAGCAGCGCCTCGGAATCGCCGTGGCGCTCGTGAACGACCCCGAGGTCGTGTTCCTCGACGAGCCGACGACGGGGCTCGACCCCCGCGCAAGGCGCAAGGTGTGGAACGTCCTGCTGGGTCTGAAGAACAAGGGGAAGACGATCTTCCTCACCACGCACTACATGGAGGAAGCGGAGTTTCTTGCAGACAGGGTCGCCATCATCTCGAAGGGGAAGATCGTCGCGATGGACTCTCCCGGCCATCTCACAGAAAGCCACGCGAATTACATGGTCCTCACGCTACGAGCCGTCGATGAAAGCGTCTCTGAAATCATCCGGAAGATCGGCTTCGAGCCAGTCCATGACAACCACTGGAACATCAAGGTCCGGTTGGAGCGCGCCGACGACGTCCAGAAGATCCTGAACGCCATCCAGGCGGGCGGGGCGACGTTCCTTGGCTTGGACGTTCGCAAGCCCAACCTGGAAGAGGTCTTCCTGAGGCTCACCGGCGAGGCCCTCCACGAAGACCCCGCCAGGGAAAGGGGGGCAGAATGAACCTGCGCGTGGTCGGCGCCAATCTCGTCGTGAGCATCAAGAGCTTCTATCGCGAGAAGCCGGCCGTGTTCTTCAGGATTGCCTTCCCGGTACTTCTGATCCTCGTGTTCGGCACCATTTTCATGGACCAGGACACCAGGAGCTTCGATCTGTACGTGCAGGATCTCGACCAGACGAAGGCGTCCGCACAACTCGTCAAGACCCTCGAGCTCAGCGGGAAATTCAAGATCACCATGATCGCCCCTGCCCTCAACGTCCCCCAGTACGCCAAGGACCACAAGAGGAACCTGGTCCTCAGTATTCCCGAAGGCTATGAAACGTCCTTGATGCAGAGGATGGCGCTCGGCGACCCTGACGCATCCGTCACGTTCACGGTCGTCTACGACCCCGGCGCCCCTGCGGCGTCCACGAAGATGCAGGCCCTAGACTCGGTGCTTGCCGGGATCAACCAGGAGATGTCCGGAAAGCCGCCGTTCATCAGGTCGGCCAAGATATCGATACTCGCAAGGAAGTACCGGTTCATCGAGTTCTTCGTCCCCGGCATCATCGCGATGACGGTGATGACGTCGAGCCTGTTCGGTGCGGTGAACGTGAATGCGGAGCTCCGGCAGAAGGGCGTCATCCGGAAGCTATCCACCACCCCCATCACCCGTACCGACTGGATCCTATCGAACATCCTCTACCAGTTCGTCCTCGCGGTCCTGTCCACGATTGTGATACTGCTGGTGAGCTACGCCGTGTTCCACGTCAGCCTCCAGATGAATGCCTGGCTCCCTGTATTCGTGGTGCTGGACGTCTTCGCCTTCGTCGGGCTCGGGATGATACTCACCCGCGTCGCGAAGGACGCGGAGAGCGCCGCCGCGGCGGCAAACGCCTTCATGTTCCCGATGATGTTCCTCTCGGGAACCTTCTTCCCCGTCGAGATGATGCCGGGGTTCCTGCAGAAGTTCGCCAGAATACTGCCTCTCTACTATGTGAACGAGGGGCTCCGGGCCTCCATGGTCTCCGTAGACCCCATGGCCGCGCTGAGATACGCCGCGGTCATAGGGGTTTTCGCCATCGTAGTCTTCGTTCTGGGCATCATGACCACCACCTTGAGCGAAGACGTCACATGATTCTCAATGCACGGGACAAGATCACCCGGTGCCTGTTGTCCTTGGCCAAGACCCCCCTGCTCTTTTATCCGTACTACCGATACCATCTTCCATGGCCCTCCGTGATCCTGATCGAGAACACAAACTGCTGCAACGCGCAGTGTGTCATGTGCCCTCGCGAGACGCTCACCCGAAAACGCGGCTTCATGGAGTTTGGATTATTCGAGAAGATCATACGAGAAGTGTCCCGCGCGAGCCGAACACCCGTCGTGCATTTGCACGGGTTCGGAGAGCCGCTGTTGGATGAGTCATTGCCGGAAAGGATCCTGCTCGCAAAAACCTGCGGGATCAAGCATACCTATCTCGTGACCAATGCGTCGTTACTGTTCCCCGAAACATCGAGAAAGATCATTCATGCGGGATTGGACACGATGAAGATCAGTTTTTACGGCACCGACGAAGAATCGTATCACGCCACCATGAGACGGCTGGATTTCAAGGTGGCGCTTCACAACATCAGGGAGTTTCTGAGGATAAGGAAGGAACTGAAGAAGAGGACTCCGAAGTTGATCCTTCAATACCTGCCTCAGGAAGCCCATGAGGCCAAGACGGAGGAGTTTCAATCTCTGTGGCGCTCTCTCTTGGACAAGAAGGCCGGCGACCGCCTGAATCGCAGCTCTTTGCACAACTATGGAGGCGGAAGGACGTACAACCGTGTGGGAGAAAGGATCGTGTCTGTCTGTTTTTACCCCTGGACGGCCCTGTCGGTGCTCTGCGACGGCAGGGCTGTGACCTGTTGCGTGGATTACAATGGCGTTCAGGGCGTAGGCGATCTGAACTTCCAGAGTGTCGTGGAAATCTGGAATGGGCCCGTGTTGTCCGCGATCAGAAGGAACTTCGGGAAGTTGGACTATAGCGGGTTTCCGACCTGTCTTTGCTGCGATTGGGTACGCAGGCGCTAGGCGCATGCACGGATTGCGGGAAGACAGTATCGTACCATCCGCCCCGGGAGAATGACCGCCGGGCGACTAGGCGTTCGGGAGCCGTCGGGGCTCCCGGGCCATTCATTTCTGAGCCTTTTGGGTCGTTTGGGTCGTCGGCGCGATCGTGTCCACCGCCTTGTGTCCCAGGTCGTTCGCCTTGTTCACCACTTTGTCCTTGTCCGCCTCGGCCTTGTCCTTGTCCGCTGTCATCTTATCCTTGTCTACCGACAAGGTGACGTTGGACTTGCCTGCGTCGTTGTGCGACGAAAAGTTGAACCAACCCCGGTAAAAGCCCAGGCCCACAGCAATGGCCACGATCAGAGCGAGAATAATTAGCGCGGTTTTCATCAGTACCTCTTTCTTTTTAATGAGTCAGGTTAGAGTTTGAGTCGAGGAATCCGTTGCTCAGAAACCGCGGGGCAGGTACCCCATCAGCAGCAGCACCAACAGGATCAGCAGCACCAACCCTAGGCCTCCGCTGGGGAAGTAGCCCCAACTGCGGCTGTAGGGCCAATGAGGTAAAACGCCCACGAGCAATAAGATTACGATGATGAGCAGGATCAGTCCCATTTGAGTCTCCTTTCGACGGTTCCAAGAATCCTGCAGGCGGCCGGCACCGCGCCGCCTGCGGCGCCATGGTTGGCTTAATCTCGGACATAAATTTCATCCCTGAACGTGGCGGCTATCCCGCGTCGCCGCGGGCGCCCAAAAAAAGCCGACGTGGCTCCGCGCCCAAAGGTGCTGAACCACGTCGGCTTACTCGTCAACGGGCCTCCCCGTACGGCCAGGGCTGCCCTTTATCTAGTCATCCGACACCGGAGCCGATTTGTACTACCTTCGTGCTCCAGTCAAGTTACATTGTAGGACGCCGGGGCGGGAAAACAAGCAGAATCTGGAAATCGCGGTCCCTATCGAATATCGTCAGCGTCCCATGGGTGGACAGACGCCGGCGACCCTATGCCGCTGCGAGTTCGCCCTTGCGGGCTCACCCGCAGCACACGGGGGACATACGGTCCTGACTGGCATTCAAGGTGGACCGGAAAATGGGGGCAGGTCGGCGGGAGATGCGCGATGAGAAAAAGGATATTCTTTATATGCGGTTCGATGAATCAGACGACCCAGTTGCACCAGGTCTCCGAGCACCTTCGCGAGTACGAGCACTCTTTCTCGCCCTACTACTGCCACGGCTTTGACGAGCTTCTTCGAAGACTCGGGTTGATGGAGTTCACGATCATAGGCCACAAGCTGGCGGGACGCTGCCGGAGGTATCTTCAGGATCATGGCCTCCCCATCGACTACCAGGGAAGGAATCAGCCCTACGACCTGGTGGTGACCTGCTCAGACGTGTACCTTCAGAAGAACATTCGGGACCACAAGATCGTGCTGGTTCAGGAGGGGATTACGGACCCGGAATCCATGGTGTTCCATCTCGTCAAGCGTCTCCGGTTCCTTCCTCGCTGGCTGGCGGGCACGTCGGCGACAGGTCTCAGCGACGCCTACCGGGCTTTCTGCGTCGCCAGCGAGGGCTATCGCGATTTCTTCGTCCGAAAAGGCGTGCGCCCCGAAAAGATCGTCGTGACGGGAATACCCAATTTCGATAACTGTCGGCGATACTGTAACAACAACTTTCCCTACAGGCACTACGTGCTGGTCTGCACGTCGCCGCTGAGGGAGATCTTCCGGGGCGAAGACCGCAAGGCCTTCATCCGAAGAGCGGTCCAGATCGCCGGCGGGCGGCCCCTCATCTTCAAATTTCACCCGAACGAAAACATAGAGCGCGCGACCCGGGAAATCCACCGGCACGCGCCTGGAGCCCTGGTGTTCGCGACCGGGAGCGCGGAAGAAATGATCGCGAACTGCGATGTCCTGATCACCCGATTCTCGTCGACCGCCTTCGTCGGCCTGGCGCTCGGCAAGGAGACCTACTCGGACGTCAACATGGACGACATGCGTCGGCTGACGCCGATCCAGAACGGCTCGGCGGCCCTGAACATCGCGAATGTCTGCCGCCGGTTTCTCGAAGAGGACTGACGGCTGTTCCGCTTCATTCCACCCCGGCGATCCGCTGAAGTCGTCCCCCGAAGGCCGCGGCCGGGAATGGCGTGTTCCCGCGCCGTTCCACAGTCCAAGAGGATAACCGAGGCGTGCATGCGGAAGCCGAGCCCCAGGGAGCGCGCATTCACGGCTGGGGCTTCACGTTGCGATACACGTAGATCCGTTCGGGCGTCATGTAGGTGACGTCGATCTCGCGCCGCAGGACCTTGTAGCCGACCTCGGCAATCGTCCGGCTGAGTTCCTGCTGCTTGAGGTTACTGAAGGCCAGCAGGCGGCGCGGGTCCTTGCTGCCGGGGACCGTCATCAGCAGCGCGACGTTGATCCCGTTGTAGGTGGGGTTGCCGCCGCTCCAGACGCTGATCTGCCGCAGGTCGCCGTCGGCGATGGGGATGGCCAGTAGCCGCACCAATCCCCAGCCCAGGCCGGGTAACTCCATGCGGGCGGCGCTGCCCTTCTCCAGCGGCTCGAACAGAACGCTGACGCTCTGGGCCGGCGGGCGGTCGGGCATTACCGTCATTCGCACCGTGCCCCGAAGACTCATGTCCGGCTGCATGAAGTAGAGATCCTTCAGTTCCAGCTTCTTGCCCGGCTTGGTCTTGAAGGTCATCGAGACGACCGCGTGGCCGTCGAAGCGGCGGTATTCGATCTCCACATAGTCCATGCGGCCCCACTGGCGCAGCAGCACCTCAAACACGCGCAGCACGGCGGGCAGACCCTTGAGCGAACTGCGGACGAGCTGCTCGGCCGGGTCGTCGCCGGGGGTCTCGGGGGCCTGGGGCAGCGCGCCGGCGAGCATCTGCTGGAGGTTCTTTTGGAGGTCCCCCGGGTTGCGGGCCTGCTGCATGACGGTCACGACCTGCTGGGCCAGGCCCATGGGCACGGCCTTGTTGACGGCACTGAACCCCACGCGCAGGATCGCCTGAGTCACGACCAGTCGCAGGTTCCTCTGTTCCGCCGGCGACATGCCGGCCAGCAGCGCGCTGCCGCTCCACTCGTGGAGCAGCCCGGTCAGCATGGTGATGGCGGGACCTGCCGCCCAGTCGGTCGGCTTGTCCTCAGGACCCAAGCGGCTTTCGAGACGCGTGAATTTCTCCGCGTCCACCAGTGCACCGGCCAGGGCCTCGGCCCAGCGGGTGGGGCTGCCCAACCGACCGGCCTCGGCACTCTCCCGCAACCGCAGGATGACCTGTCGCGCGTTCGCCAGCGAGTCGGCGATCCTTTCCGAATGGGCCGGGCTGACGGAAATGTCGATGCGTGGCTGGGCCGGGCCTTCGCGAAGCTTCTGCATCGCCTCGGCGGTGCTCCCCGTCGCCACGATAGCGTTGGGCTCCTGGTGGAAGACCCAGCGGCCGGGGAGCTTGCGGTTACCCAATGAAATCATGGTCGGCTCGGCTTGTGGCCAGATGTCCGGCTGGAGCTGCCAGTACTGGTCGGCCTGCGGGTTGCCGACGGGCTTGCTGGGGATGCATCCGCTGACGAGGGTCAGCGTGAGCAGGATGGCCGTCGCGGCGGCCGGCAGGACGAATCGAGGGCAGGTCGTCATGGCGGGTTCCCTCCGGTGTCTGTGGGCTGGATCCGGGTGTCGGGGGTGGCGGCCGCATCGGCCTGCGCCGGGGCTGTCGTCGAGGCCCCGGCCTTGCGGGCCTGATCCTGCAGCAGAGAGACCATGGCTGAGGGCGGGAACTTCTGCCCGTCAAAAATGCCGCGCTCGATCTGGTCCCAACTGCTGACCACTTGCACGGTCGCGGGCAGCGTACGGATGTCGGCGGCCAGGTCGAGCATCTCCTGCGGAGTCTTCAACGTCTGCGTCTGGACGATCAGGTAGGCCTGGGCCCCGTTGGCCTGGTAGGCCTGGGTGTCGGAGATCTTGTCGCCCACACCGATGCGGATGTGGGTGAATTGCTTGTGAATCTCCGCCAGCCGCGTCGACTTGAACTGCTTGCTGCCGCCGGCGAAGTCCTTCAAACTCGACAGCAGCATCGGCGCCCGCGGGTAGCCGTTGTCGGCCAGCCACTGCTTGCTCTTGGGGCCGAAGTACTCCGACCGGTTCGTCAGGTAGACAACGGTGTAGTCCTTCGCCAACCGCTGCATGACGCGGGCGGAATTCGCCATCGGCTTAGGCTGACCAAAAAGCACCTGCTTGAAGCCCGACTCGACGACGGTCTGGTCGAGATCCACGATCAGCAGCGGCGTGTCGGCGGGGCGGCTGGCAATGAAGATGTCCATCGGTTCCGGCGGCGCCTGCGAAAAGCCGGTCGGCGCCGGCTGGGCCTTGAAGATGTAATCGCCCGGCCTCTCGGCCGTGAAGGAAGCCCGAGCGTAGCCGTCCTGATCGGTCAGGGCGGCGGCATAGAGATCGGGGCCCAGGAAATACTTGATGGTGTAGCCAGGCTGGTTGGTGAGCAGGTCACCCGCCTGGAGCCTGGTTTGCAGCACCACGGCCTCCCCGGGCGTGGTGAGCTGGTCGTAGCCCACAAAGAAGTAGGTGCCCTCGGTGCCCAGCAGCACGTGTTGCGTGCCGCAGCCACCGAGCAGCAGCCCAGCCAATGACAAGACGGCGAGGGTCCGACGCATAGTATTCTCCGATAGGCCCTCTGGCGCTGTCGACATCGCCAGGGGGCGCACGTGGCAAATTGTAGCCGCGAAGGGGGCTGTCCGCGACGGTTGAGGCGGGTAGAATGTTTCAACCTGTCTGGAAAGGGAGACGCATGCGAACCGCGGCCGCCTTCAGAGGGATCGTTGCGGCGCTGGCGATGACGGCGATGCTGGCCGGCTGCCAGGCGTCTGTCGTGGAGATCCATCACCATGCCCCGGCCGACGTGCCGATCCCGGCGGCGGTATCGGTGGGCACGGTGGAGGTGACCGGCGCGGAGAGCGACTTTGCACGCGGCTACCTGGGCGAGCAGCTTTCGCAGAAGCTGGCACATGGCCAGGCGACGGGCGGTTCCCCGGTCGCGGTGATCGGCGCCCGGGCGACGATCGAAACCGGCCAGCAGGAAGGGCAGCGACAGGTGCGTCTGTTGCGGCCGGGCAAGCCGGCGCGCTTTGAAACGCAAACGTTGCCGACGCTGCAGCGGACGGCCAAGGTCGACTGTGCCTTTGTGCTTCAGTGTCCGGGCCTGGCCCGGCCGGTGCTGCTGGCCACATCGGCCACGTATGACAGCTACGAGGACCCGCGTGTCCGGGCGCCCGACGGGCTGCAGCGCAGCGACGACCCGCAGGCCATGTATCCGCCCCAGCAGATTGTGCGGGAGCTGCTGGATGACTGCGTGAAGCAGCTGGTAGCCATGACGTCGCCGTTGGAGTCCTGCGAGACGGTCAGACTGCGACCGACGTGGGCGGCGGCCGATGGATTGTCGCTGGTGCGGAAGACCCGGCTTGCCCAGGCGGCCCAGGTGCTGGAGCAACAGACCCAGAAGCATCCTAAGGACGCGGCGCTGTGGTTCGACCTGGCCGTCGTCGAGGAACTGCTGGGCCGTTATGACCAGGCCGAGACGCATTACCGCCAGGCACTGGACCTCGAAAAGCCCAAGGACGACGAAACCCAAGCGCGGCTCAAGGGGGTCCGGGCTTTGATCATCCGCCAGAAGATGACGGCGAAATAGTGGACGGTGGAGAGTGAACAAAGCGGCGGCTGGTTGCTCTTGAGGAAATGGACCGCCGCGTTGGGGCTATTAGGTAAGCGGATGAGGCCACGCCGAGGACCACAAGTCTCGGCGTTTGGCTTTCTGTGCATCTCTCCGCGAGAAGTTACGGGCGACGGTTGGGTCCAGGCCGGACGCACTCGCTACGCGGCAGAAGCGGCGCAGGGTCCGTGCGAAGGCGTGGGACGGGAACATCTGCCCCCCGTGCGTGGCTGGCGGGCCCGCCGTCCGGGGAGCACATCCGGAAAGGACTGTTCGGCAGGTCGGTCATGCGTATGATCCTGCCCAGCATCAGCCGCACCGCCCATCCCAAGGTGCGCCGGATCGTGTGGGCCAGCCCCCACATGCCGATGATCTGCATGCCGGCAGCCTTGAGGCTCAGCTTGCGTCTGTAGTTCCACACAGAGGCAAGGAGCTGGAGCGGGTTATAGAAGAAGAGGTATGCCGCAAGGATGTTGAGTTGTTTCCGCCAAGGTTGGCTGTGGTTGGAAGCGATGATGTAGTTCCCGTCGTACATATGCGGTTCGACCAGCCGGCCGGCCACGCTGCGGTAAACCAGTCCCGATTCAAACATCCGCTCGAAGCCCTTGGACCCCGCCGATGGCGTGAGCATCAGCACCTGCAAGCTGACGGCTCCGGCCTTGCGAAGCAGGCTGACCTGATTCAGCAACCCCCGCGCATGGCCCCGGCTGACGAGCGGCTGGGAGTCGTGATGCATCATCATAGGCATGGGGCAGATGTTATGCCGGCACAGCAGTTGGAAGGCCTGCACGGTCTTGTCAGGGCTCTGGCCCTTGCGGACCAGCGCGCCGGTCATGTCCTCCACGCCCAGCCATAGGGCCCGCACGCCGGAGCGACCCACCAGCCACATGTGCTCCCGCATCCGCAGGGTGTCGTGCACGGTCACCTCGGTGCCCCAACGGATCTTCCTGTGCAGCCACAGGCCGCCGTACTCGGCGGAGGCAAGGGCCTCGACGATGCTCAGCGCACGCTGTGTATCGTTGAAGAAATTATCGTCGCAGCCGAAGAAGTACTGCATGCCGTACCGGCTGTAGAGGCGGTACATCTCTTCGGCCAGGCGCCGGCCGGACTTGCCCCGGTACTGGTGCTGATTGTATGCGGGAATCGGGCAGTAGTCGCACGCGAACCTGCATCCGAAGGTCATGACCAGGGAGCCGATGCGGCTATACTTTCGCACCTGGTCCGCTGGCAGAGGCCTGGAGGCCAGGGTCGCCCGACGGCTGGGCGGTTCGAGGATACTATAGCCGGCGTCCGGGAACGGCAATTCGTCCAGGTCCCCCACCAGCCGCTGGATGCCGGTGTCCACCAGTTCCAACACCCGGCCATCGGGATCCGTCCGCGGGTACACCAGGCCCGGGATGGCGTCCAGAGCGCCACGGTCGCGGGCGCGCAGAAACGTCTGGCGCAGGGGCTCACCACCTGCCCGACCCGACAGCAGCACTTCCAGCAGGTTCAGCAGGACGTACTCTTCGCCGGTGACCGCCACGTCCGCGGCGGCGTGGGGTGCGGCGTGGTCACGGTCGGGCGCATCCGTGTAGAAGACTTCCCACGGTTCATACAGGCACACAGATCCGCCGGCAATGACCAGCGGCCGATGCTGCGGGTCGATGCGGCAGACGTCACGGATCATCGCTCTGCACGCGGCCGTATGAAGGCTCATGCTGGAGATGAGGAAGAGGTCCGGCAGTCGGCCATCCAACCGCATCTGGGACGGCCGGAAGCTCCGGTTCCACTGTTGCAGGACGATACGGGTCTTCTCGAAACCCGAGTCGACCAAGGCCGATCCGATCGCCCTCGCCCCGGCCGGCGCCATACGCACATCGGCGTAGAAGAACGGGAGCATCCGCGTCCGATGGTCGAACGCGCAGGCGATGACGATCGTCAGATCGTGCCTGGCCGCGACGGACTTGAGCCTGCGGCGAATGTCAACGAGTTCGCCGCCGACAAGCAACTGATCTCCGGAAGCACGTATAGGCAGCTCCATAACCTCTTCGCTCCTGGTGACAGCCAAGAAGTCAATTACCCACTCAGGGTACCGTGATGCTATTGTAGCAAATCCCGGTCTGCCTCGTTCCCGGCGACCCTCAGACGGCGCTTCTGGGCGACGCTGCGGCTAATGCGTTTGTGGCCAGGCCGATCCCACAGAAGGCTGTTTTCCTCCGCGAGATAGGCCATGACATCCTGTGGTGGACGGTTCATCCAACCGGCCACGGCCGCCACCAAGAAGGCCCAGGGGTTCCAGGTCACAAGACCGAGAATCGTACCGGGCCGATGGGCATCCGGCAAGGCTGGGAGTTGGCCAGGCGAGGACGTGCAGTCCGGGTGGATTTGCCGTGCGATGGCCTGCCCCGATACTTATGATAGTACACGTCGGTTGGCGACGGCTTTCCTGTCGTGCGACACAGACCACTCAGGGAGCACAGCGATGGCAAGATACTTGCTTTGTGCGAGCCTATTCCTGATCTGGATGGGCCTGCCCACGGGCTGCGTGAACGTGGACGCCAAGGCGCCCGAGAACATCTCGTGGGGCTCGCCGCCTCCTCCGGCGTCGATTCCCAGGGCCGATCCGAACAGCAAGAGCGACCTCCTCCGCGAGAACCAGCAGCTTCGCGAGCGGGTCACCTGGCTGGAAGAGCAGAACCGCAAGTCGGCCAAGAAGCTGAAGGAGCTCGAGGACGAGCAGCGGGACATCCAGGCCGAGATGGACAAAATCGCGGCCGAGCGCGACCGCTACAGGCGCGCCGCGGACCACTAAGCGGCAAGGAGAGGGTCCATGCGGAACATGATGGCATTGCTGTGTCTGTTGGCTGCCGGGTCCCTCCTGGCCGGGTGCGTTAATGTCAAGGCCGACGCCAGCGGCTTCGGCAAAGGCGACGGGACAAGATACACGTCTGCGCCGCCCCCAGACCAGGCCTCCGACCCACGAAGCATCAGCGATCTGCAACGGGAGAATGCGCAGCTCCGGGGGAGGCTTGCCGAATTGGAGAAGCAGCACGCGGGCTGGCAGTCCGCCATCGATCGGCAGAAGGATAGGATCCACGACCTCCAGCGGCAGCGGGATGACCTGAAGAAGGACCGCGACCGCACCAAGAAGGCCCTGAGGCAGGAAAACGACTGAGCGGCCACTTCGACCCCAGGAACACTTGCTCCAGTGACCCTACCGTCGGAAAAGATCACCCCTGAGCAAAACTCGACTGATCACTCCGCCAGCGCACGCCGGCCTTCGGCCACAGTCGCCGCATTGAGAGGAATGTTGCCGCCGTCGACAACGACTTGCTGGCCCTCTCGCGAGAGCAGAAATCGCAGGAACTCCGCCACCGGGCCACTAAGCGATTGACGCGGAGGCTTGTTCACATAGATGTAGAGGAACCGGATCAGCGGGTACTTATGGCTGCGGACGTTCTCTTCGGTCGGGGCATAGAATTGCCCATCGGCCCCGGCCAGCGGGACCGCCCGCACCCTCTTGGCCGCGAAGAAGATGCTGGCGCATCCGATCGCTTCCGGATCCGCGGCAACGCCTTGCACAATCGAGGATCCTCCCCCCTCCACCCGCAGTGACAGCCGAAATGCGCCGCCCTTCAGCACCTGCTGTTGAAAGATCTGGTGGGCGCCATCCTCGGGGCCGTACCCGTACAGAGTGATCGGACGATTGGTCCACTCCCCCCTCAGTCCGAGTTGGCCCCACGTCTCGATCGAAGTCCCGCCCCGGCGCTGCGTCCGGGAAAAGATCCCATCCAACTGCTCAAGCGTCAGCCTGGGCACCGGATTCCTCTTCTCGACGAAGATCGCCAAGGCATCGGCGGCCACTTTGATCTCGGTGGGCGGGTAGCCGTACTTCGTCGCAAAACCCTGAACTTCCTCGGGCGTGAGCGGTCGGCCCATCGGCACGATGTCGGCCCGGCCGTCCAAGAGCGCCGAGGGGCCGATGCTCGTCAGGCTCGCAGTGATTTGCAGCGTCACGTCCGGGTGCATCCGCCTGAATTCAGCCGCGGCGCGCGCCACGAGATTGGTGGCCGTGGATTCCCCGATACTGGTGATCGTCCCCCAAAGGCCGGCCACAGGCTCATAGGGCGGCAGCACGTCGGACGAGACTCGCGTGGTCACCGCGTTACCCTTGGCGGTCGGGGGCGCCATGACGACCTTGTCGTCGGCAACCTGGCCGCGTGCGCCGCGATCACCGCTCACCGGCGGCGAGGAGCAGCCCCTCACGACGGCGCAAACGCAGGCCATGACCAGCATTACGTGCAGCCGGGTCATTCGGACGTCTCCTTTCTGCCCGCATCACGCGCGTTTCCCGCGACGATCCTGGGCCGCCGAATGACCAGGAACACCGCCACCAGGCAGAGGAGGATGAGCATCGCGAACAGCACGCCCAGCGCCACGTAGACCCGCCAGAAGAGGTCGTTCACCACCCGTTGGCTCTGCTCGGCCGCTATCTTTATCCGCTCGTCGGCCGACTGGTTCACCTGCTGAATCCGACGGTCCCATTCCGATGATCCGAGCAATTGGTTGGACGACTGGAGCAGATCGTTCATCTTCTCCGCGGCCACCGCCACTTCCTTCACCGTCTCCATGTACTCGCGGATATCGAACGGGCGAGACGAATGGATGGCGTCATACCGGACAAGCAGGGCGTCGGTCGTCTTGAACATCTCGTTGAGCGAGTGGCTCGTCTGGTCCAGGGAGGTCACGAGGGCGTTCGCATCGGTTAAGACGCCCCTCACATTGGTGAGGGTCCCGTCCAACCCCAGCTTGCGGTCGTTGAGGGTGGCGAGCATCTCATCTTGCAGCGCCACCACCTGCCAGCGCAGCAGCGTGGGCTCCCGTTTGAACATGTAGAACACCCGCTCTCCCAGGAGGCGGGCCTCCGCGACGGCCTGGCCCTGCTGTCCGACGTTGGCGTAGAGCCCGCTGGCCGCGAGCACCTCGGCGTTGGCGGACCTGCCGCGGCCGATGGCAAAGGTGGAGAGGCGGACAAACGACACGCGCACCATGTCGGGGTTGTGCCGCCGCCAGTCCCACAGCAGGTAGTCCATCAGGTCCAACTGTTCAGGCCGCAGCACCTGGGCAGCCAGCGCCCACGCCTCCACTCGGCCGTGGTGCAGGGCCCGGACCAGTACCTCTCCGCGATCTCCAAACACCTCCCAGGCCCTGTCGTCGTCGATCCACACTTGACTGACGAGCGTGGTGACGACAACCAGGTCGAGCATGCGGGTGAACGCGTCGGGGTTGCTGGCGATGTCATAGACGTTCGTGGCGCAGTCCAGCATCAGCTCCTGCACTTCGCGGCGCTGCACCAGATCGGGGTTATCCTTCTTGAGGGCATCGCAGGCGGAAGAGAGCAGGCCGACGTAGCGGTCGGCGAAGGCCCGGGTCAGTTCGTCGAGCTCCGCCGACATGATCGGCATCGGCTTGCCGCCGTCCGTCGTGCCGACCTGGCGCGGTGCTTCCTTGGCTGGGACTGGGGCGACCGTCGGCAAGGCGCACCCACCGCAAACGAGCGCAGCACTGCAAACCGCCAGCAGCGCCGGCAGGAACCTGCCCGCGAGGAGCCCGGCCATGCGTACTGCCCCGGGCCGATTCATGATCTCGGTACCGGTGGTCATCCCTGCTCTCTCTAGTGCCTCCAGTACCTTACAGCACTAGCCGAGATTTTTCCACTTTTCTCCCTTCGCCGGAAACATGGGCCATGAAGGCCCCGCGCTCCCAACGCCCCGGCGCCGACTGCCGCGCCAGGACGGACGGCCTCAACCGGAAGCCGATCGAAACCTGGGCGGGGGCCATGCCCCTGGCGGGCCTTCGCAATCGTTCAGGCACTGGCCCGCATGATCGCGGCTGCGGGGACCTCAACCGGCGCCTGCCGAGTGGACACTTCCTCCGCCAAGAAGCGTTCCAGCAAGCCGGTTAGAATCGTCTCGTTCATCGGCGTGCGGGCGTGTTGCCAGCCCAGGGCCTTGTCCGTGTTGGTCAGCAGCCAGACAGGATCAGGATTGACGGTATAGGGCAGGAACGGAGCCGTATAGTTCATGATGTGTTGTTCGAGTGAGGTGGGCTTTTCGATGCTCTCACCCACATAGCGGACTCCCTCGATCCTTAGGGCCTTTCCGATGCACCGCCACAGGGTCATCCCGTCCATCGGCCGGGCACTGGTCAAGTGGTACGACTTCGTGACGTGCGACGTGTCGAGGATATGCAGCATGCCTGTAATCACATCATCGATGCAGACGAAATTCTTGGTCGCCCTTGGGTTTCCGAGCAGCCGCACATCCAGTTCGACGTTCTGGCCGCTGCGCCACGTTTGGGCGAAGTCGATCCGCCGCCTTTTGCACTCACGAAGCACGGAGTAATAAATGCCCAGCAGGTATCCATAAATCATTCGCCTCTCGCCTTGCGAATCGAAGGTTCGCGAATCTCCCATGATGATGCTCGGCCGAAAAATCGTGAAGGGCAGGGGGGATTCCCGAACGATTCGCTCCGCTTCCCATTTCGTGGCCTCGTAGGCGTTCCTGAAACCGGCGCGGGCAGGCAGTTCGTCCTCAGCAATGGGGCCCGGGTTGGTTCCAGCGACATAGGCCGTGCTGACGTACACAAACCGGTCGAGCTTCGCCAGGCCGCAAGCGACCGCCAGCACGTTCTGTGTGCCAACCACATTGGACTGGTAGATGGCCTCTTGTTCCCGGTCGTCGAAGCTGGTCGACGCCGCCAAGTGCCATACCTCGTTCACAGACGTCAGTATCGAAGCATCGCTGGGGGCCAGGCCAAGGCCCGGTTGAAGGATATCACCCTGGATGATCTTGAGCCTGTCCGGACCCAGCCAGTTAAACCTGCTGCTGAGATCCTCCCTGGCATGCTCCGATCTGGCCAGAAGGATAAAAGCGGCCCGTGGGAAACGCCTCGCCGCTGCCTGCAACAGGTTCCGGCCTAGAAACCCTCGTGCTCCGGTCATAAAAACGCATTGATTCATTATCCGTCCTGCCTTCGTTGCTGTCAGAACTAGGCAACAGCGGACAGCAACCTCCGTCGTCACTCCATCGGAAGTGCCATCCGTGGCAGGGGTAGTTGGAAGCGGCTTCCCGGCCACCTCAACGCACTGCACTTGTCGCGAATAAGAGAACTCGTACTATTTTCTCGTCGAGTCTGGTTTGTCTTTATCCGAGCTATCGTTATCCTTGGAACGATCGGGTGCATCCTTCGTCTGCTTGGGTCGGGCGTTCAGATCGGGCTCCGGTTGCTTTGGTCTGGGCGGCGGTGTCAGTTCCTTATCGCTCACCGGTTCGCGGACCGCGATGGGCGGCTTGGGAATCTTCACTTTCTGGGCCTGAACATCTGGTCCGACAGGCGGCTCTGGGACCACCGTGCCATGGCCGGGCGTCTGAGGCTTTTCAGGCGGCACTACTTCCTTCGCAGGCTGCTTCGGCAATTCCTTGGGTTCCGGGCCAGCCTTGGACGCGGCGGACGGCGATTCCCACTGCGATCTCTTGTCCTTGTAGGCATGCACTTCCTTGGCCTGGCTGGCCGTGGCCTCGCGCGTCTTGGCATCCAGTGCATTGAACTTGAACGGCGTGGTCTTCTCTGAGACGACTTCCTTCATCGGCCGGGCCAGTTGCACCCCTCCGCGATCTTTCTCCGGCAGGTGGGCCGCCTGAGTCCTCATGGCTTCGTAGGTCCTGGCCGGACGGAGCGATTGGTCATCGCGGCGGCGGTCGTACCCCTCGCGCTGGTGTTCGCCCCATTGGGGATCGTCGCGATGTTGCCACTGCTGGTGGACGAAAATCGGGTCATACCAGTCGTGATGCTCGCGCACTTCATACCAGGGATGGTAACCTTTCCGCGAGTATTCGGATCCGTAGTAATCGCCGAAGTAGTAATGGTGTCGCTCCGGCGAGATGAACAGGTTGAGCGTCAGGGCATCCAGATCCAAGACAAACTCAGGAGAGTACCGGAAATCCCCGCGTCCGTACAGGCTGGGGGGGCAATAGACCGGCAGGAACGCCACGCCTCGACGATCGAGCGGATAGTCCCAGTAACCATCCACATAGATCCATCCGCGCGGCGTGGAGATGTATTGCGACGGCACCCAGACCCAGTTGGGGCGAGCCGGCTCCCAGAATCCCGGCCGCCAGGCGTAGCGGCCTTCGTGGCGGACCCAGCAGCCCGGTATCCAGATGCTGTCGGGGGCTCCTGCGCCTTGCGGACCCTCTTCCAGGGTGGCCGGCGGCGCCGGGAGGTACTCGATCTCCTCGGTGTCGTCGGGGGTCCAGAACCCCGCGATCCATTGGTAGCCGCTCCCGCTCTCGGCCCAGTAGCCGGGAACCCAACTCGTGTGGGGCGGAACGGCACGCCAGCAGCCGGAGACCCAGATGAAATCGTTCCGATCAGTGTCCCAGCTCCAGTATCCCGGGATCCAGACGATGTGGTTGCCCTCGGGCTTCTCGTCCGGAATGCTCTCATCCAGCGGCGCCGGCGGCCTCTGGGTGATGATGAACCCCGCCCCCTCGTCCAAGAGGACGGGCTGGGCGAAGGCCTCATGAACCGGGCCGCGGGTCAGCACCTCGACCTCCGTGGATTGCGGAGGACTCTCTCCGACATGAACATGAACGCCGCCCACATCCACATTCACCTCCCCGACGGCCTGGCCCGGCCACGGTCCCAAGACAACGAACATGAACATGCCCATCATGGCCACTAGGACACGAGGGTGAGTCATAACTGTTCTCCGTTTCTTCGCATCCTGTGAACCGTCATCGCACGCTGTGCGATTCGGCGACGGTCACGTCTACCTTGTTTATCCGGCTGTGCCGAAACAGCCGCACATCCCGGCGGCAGTTGTTACCGGTCGCCGTGATCGCCTTCGTGGGCGGAATCCCCGCCACGATCTCCATGTCGGTCGTTATCCTGCCGCTCGTAGCGTGAGCGGTCCCGGTCACCGTGGTGGCGGTCTCTGTCATCACCGCCACATCCAGCCAAACCCAGGAGCACGGTCAGAACCAACGGCGCGACCATGAGCAGGGTTATCTTCAGATGTCTCATATCAAGCTCCTTGCCTAGATTCTGTCTGGCAAATCCAACTCGGCCTACGAGCGGCTTGTTTCGCGTCCGGCCGCATCGACGAATCGCGTGGCCTAGCCGCAGGGTCGACTACAACAGTCTGCCCGTAGACTACGGAGCGACCACCTTCACCGTGATCTCCGTCGAGGTCGGCTGCCCGGTTTCCGGCGTTCCCTTCACAAAGATCTTGTATTCGCCCAGGTCCGCGTCCTTGGCCGCCGTAATCCGAAGGTGCACGTCAGGTTGCTCGTTGCCTCTGACCAGGGCGTGGGTTGGTTCGACGCTGATGCCCTTGGACGCCTTGATTTCCAACGTCACGTCCCGCTTGAAATACTCACCTCTGTTCAGCGAGATGGTCACGCTTTCGGTTTCGCCCTGCTTGACCTTCGTGGTGAAGGTCGGGGTGCTGATCTTGAATCCTTCGCCACCGGACATGCCCCCGCCTCGGGGGCTCTCACAGCCGCCGACGACGATCGCCAAAGCCAGTGCCATCACACTCAGGACAGTCGTTTTCATCTCTTTTTCCTTTCGTAAAGATAGACCTTGTTCGGAAACCGCACGCCGCTTGCGTGGCGTGCACCATTATAGACAGCGACTTGGCCGTTCGTGCCCCACGGGTGCCGCACAGCACCCTGAGCAGTCCGAGGATGCCGCGACGGCTTTCAGTCGCTTCGACGCCTTCCTGCCAGCCCTGCAACCAGGGAGACGAGAAAGACCACCAGGAACACAAAGAACAGCACTTTCGCGATGGCCGTGGCCCCGGCGGCGATACCGCCGAATCCGAATATGGCCGCGACGATCGCGATAATTAGAAATACCGCTGCCCAGTACAACATAGCCTCTACTCCTTGTTATTTGGGCGTAGGTTCGAGGCTCGCCCACACGACGGGCCTCGGTCGCCGCCCTGAGCGCTTATCGCATGGTTATTCTATGTGTTGTGTCAATGTTCCACGCTGACGCCCCGATCGCCACCGACGTTGACCTCTGTTTTGGGCTGGTTGTCCGGCGGCGTGTCGTTTCGATGTTCCACAGTGACGCCACGATCGCCGCCGACGTTGACCTCTGTCTTGGGCTGGTTGTCCGACGGCGTGGTGATGCTTAGGCAAGCGAGCGGCGCAGCCGAAAGACAGACCAGCAGAAGAAGCCTCAGCACCGTCTTGCCAATCGTAAGCATTTGCAGTCCTTTCTGTGATGAAACCCAATCCATTTCCAGCGGGTCATCCGATTGTCTGCTCGACCTTGCCTCTAAGTAGCTTCCGCCATCGCTCCACTTCACGCCGACTCCTGGCTTGCCTGCTCCGCATGGGGAGTCAGGCCGTCCCACTACGCCGACTTTTTCGACGCGACCACGACCATGGCGACGCCGCCGGCCAACGCCACCCCGCCCACGATGGCCGGAATGGGGATGGTCTTCTGCTTTTCGGCGGTGACCTGAAGGCCAGGGAGGTCGACGACCTTCTCGCGCGTCGTGTACCTGATGCCCTGGAAGACCAGGCCGGCCACGCCCAGGACTATGAGAACAATGCCAATAATCATCATCGGTTTCATCGTGCACCTGTCTCTTTCGGTTCGTTCCGTATGGAATCGGCGCGCTGGGGTTAATCGGTTGACCCAGTCTTCTTGTTCCAGGTGTTCGCGAGGATGCCCCGGGCAAGCTGGAATACCTGCACCAGGGTACCGCTCGCAAAGGCGCACACCACGGCCCCCGTCGTCGGCTCCACTTCCGCGATGGCTTCGCGCACTTCCACGCCGGTAATTTTCTTGATCTCCTCCCGCAGCGACTGGGAGGAGCTGGAGAAGAGTTGCCGGTGAAACTCCTGCACCTGAGCGGCGCCTGCCGAGCTGCTCTTGGCCATGTCCTTCTCCGCCGGCGACAGGGCCTCGTGCAGCGTAACCACCAACGTGTCCTGACTTAGGACCACGGTGACCGCCTTGGGCGAGTGGCCGGTCGTCTTCTGCTGGAAAGCCATCACGGCCTGCGCGACCTGTTGCGCCATGGTTGGTTCGGGCTTAATCATCGGTTGTATCCTGTCCTTATCATCATCTTGTCCAAGCGTTTCCGTTCATGGCTCGCGGCTTACGCGACGGGTACCGTAACGGTGCTCCCTTGGATGGTCACTGCACCGGAGGGCGTTCCGTTTGCACCGGCCAGAAGCCGGCCCACGACCACGGACCCGGTGTTAACCGAGATCGACACTGCGGCAAGAATGTTGCCGTAGAAAATCGTGGTCGTATTAAGGGTGGCTGAAGACCCGACCTGCCAGAAGATATTGCTGGCCTTGGCGCCACCGGCCAGGATCACCTGGGCGCCAGGCCCCGTGGTGAGCGTAGACCCCATTTTGAAGATAAAGACCGCATTGGGGTCTCCCTGGGCGTCAAGGGTCACGTTGTTGCCCGGTCCTGACCCGGAGATTAATACTGAGGTCGAGTTCGTGTATAGGCCGGGGGTGAGGGTCAACCCGCCCAGGTTGCCGGGCAAACTTATAGAATTAACTGAACGGCTTATGGCGTCATTATACGCGGCCAACAGGGCGGCTTGGGCGTCGATGATCGCCTGATCATTGACGTGGATGTGGGTGACCCCCCCGGTGACCTGTGATGGGTCGATTCCCTGTGAACTTCCCGGGTGCAGCCCGACATCTCCGTTGATATGGTCAGCACTGCCGCTGGTCGCAGCGGTCGCCATCACCGCGAAGGTGCTGGCCGCTCCAAGGTTGATGGACGCTTGCGACACCTGCGTTCCGGTCTTAAACGTCCAGGTGAAGCTGCTGGCCAGGGGATTGCCCGCCAGGTCCCTGGCCCCGGTCGTAACGGTCGCGGTAAATGTGGCGTCGGACGCGAGAGGTTTTGTGGGCGAGAAGGTCGCCGTCGTGCCGCTATAGGCCACCGTGCCGGCAATGGAAGTACGCCCTTGTTTGAGGGTGAACGTCCGGGTCGTGAGGGTTAACGGGTCCATGGCGCTGCTGAAAGTCACGGCGATTTTCGTGTCGGTCAATACACCCGTCGCGGCGTTGACAGGAACGGATGAACTGACGTTCGGCGCCGTGGGGTTCGATTCGAATCTCACGATCCGAAATTGCGACATCTTGGTGTACGTGTTGCCGACAGAGTTGATGAGGGTGTCGTGCCCCGCTCCGCCGTCAAAAAGCACTCGATCGGAAAATACGGCGCGGTTGCCGGTCTGGTTGGCCACACCGACCTGGAGAGTATCGTCGCCGGCACCCAACACGATCGTTACCGGTCCGTCGAACTGGGTGGGCGGGCCTAGGGTGGCGCCGTTGGTTTCGATCTGAACGCTGTCCGTGCCCTGCCCGGTATACAGCTGCACCGTGCCGTGGAAGGTCGAGTCGTCGACCGTCAGGGTATCGGCCCCATTCCCACTGACGATTTTGGTGTTCCGCTGGACTTCCACCGATTGCAGGGCGATATTCTCCACACCCGAGCCGGGCCAGACCATCATCAGGTCCTTGCCGACCGTGGTATCGGTGATCGTGGTGGTGTTGAGGCTTGAACTATTTTGTTTGATATTAAGACTTGTTGCGACCTGCACGTCGTCGAGCGTGAGGGTATTGGCGCCCCCCTCGCCGTTGACCAAAACGTTGCCCGGAAGGCTCAGGTCGTTCATGGTCACGCTGTCGTCCCCGGCGCCCATCCGGATGTCGACGTTGCGCGTTATACCGCTCAGGACAACCGGACCGGCCAGGCTGTTGATGGTGGTGCCGCCGGCCCCGGAGATGCGCACCTGGTCGGCGGCCAGCCCGGTTTGATCCAGGACAATGGCGTTCGCCGCGATGTCACCCCGGATGTTCAGGTTTCCATGCACGACCGAAGCCATCACGTCCCCGGATAGCAATATCCGGGGTTCGAAGGCTTCAAAGGACGGACCTGCCGGAGCCTGCTCGCGTTTGATGTCATGCTTGGAAAATATGTTTCGTCCTAGATGTCGCAGTGCGCGTTTCATGAGAGACTCCTTGTAAAGGAACAGGGTTCGTCCTAATAAGTTCGTGTCGTGCCGCCCAAGCCAAAAAAAAGCCGACGCGGTTGAACACCCAGAGGGTGCTGAACCACGTCGGCTTACTCGTCAACGGGCCTCCCGCCCAGGCGGGTTGCCCTTTATCTAGTCATCCGACCCGGAGCCAACGCTGCTTGCGCTTGGTTTCCGGTACTTTTGCATTATAGGCGGTGGAGCGGATTGAGCAAATAAATTCTGGAAATGTTTTCCGCGCCGCCTACAATAATAATCACTAAGGTGACGGGCCGCTCAGGACCGCTGCGGCCTCGGCACGTGCGGGTTACCGCCCCGCCAGCACTTCGATTGCGAAATGAGACACATTCGAGGTCATCATGAAAACGCAGGGTGAGATCGAAGCGGCCATCTGCGAGGGGATCAGCCGCTTTGAACAGGAGTACATGGGCCGCGGCCCCAAGGACATCCGCGCCCACCTCATTGGTGATCTTCTGGTGGTCCGTCTCCGCGGCGTCCTGACGGCGGCCGAACAGCAACTGGTCAAGACGCTCCAGGCCGACAAGGGCCGGGGACTGCTCAAGCAGGTGCGGACGCAGTTGATGGAAACGGCAAGGCCGGCCTTGGCGACCATGGTGCAGGAGATCACTGGGGTTAAGGTGGTGAGCCTGCACCATGACATCAGCACCGCAACCGGCGAAGAGGTCGTGCTCTTCACGCTGGCCGAGTCCCCTGTCTTCCGCGAGACAAAGAAGGGGTAAGGTTCCACCGCCTGGCGGCAACGGTGTAAGTTAAAGCTTGATTCTAAATGATAGCTATTTTTTGTCTGTCTCCAGAACAAACTTGGTCACTGAGTTGGTCAATCGTCACATGGGGGTGACTTGTTATCGAGTGCTCAGCGACTCGCCAACCACTTATACCCCTCGTTTTTCCTCGAAAACTGCATTGTAAGTGTCGTACTAGACAGGTGTTGCAAACCACGTTTGGGACTCATAATCCATGGGCCGTAGGTTCGAATCCTACAGGGCCCATCCGCCTTCGCTTCTGTTGGAGACCGACTTGCCGAAGGAAGGACGTGCCTTATTAGGCGGTGCAGAGGGGGTTGACGGATTCTTGATCTCGGAATGGAAAGTCTTGACGCCAACTTAACGTCGTGAGGCCATATCATTCCCATGGTAGGGGCAAGAGCCCCACATGCCGTCAACAGCACCGGGCGGCAACTTTGGCCTCGCTGGGGACGTGCGGTTCGGCCCCAGCATGGCATCGGCGGGAGAGATAGAGCACAATGATGGCGTGGATCGCAGGCATTCTCGATATCGTCTGAACGTCTCTATAAGTTCTTGATGCCAAATCCTTTCATCTTGATACCTTCTTGAAATGCTTCGCCCGTAGGATTTATTTAGCGCGGAGCGGAAAGGAAAACGGTCATGGACGCAGTTTACGTCGGAATTGGCGCGGCGTTCTTTGCGATAGCTTGGGGCCTGGTGTGGGCCTTCGGCCATCTGCAGGGAGAGAGACAATCATGATGTGGGCATACATACTAAGCGGCGTACTTGCTGTGGGGTTGATGATCTACCTCCTGGCGGCGCTTCTCAAACCGGAGAAATTCTGATGCTCTCCAGTGACATCATACAAATCGTGCTGTTCCTGGCCGTGCTGTGGCTGCTGGTGAAACCGCTTGGCTGGTACATGGCCCGTGTGTACGAAGGTAAATCGTGCGGCCTGGATCGCGTGCTGGGGCCGGTGGAACGGTTGATCTATCGAGTCTGCGGCGTAAACCCGGCGGCTGAGATGAGCTGGCAGCGGTACGCAATCGCTCTGCTTGCATTTAGCTTCGCTGGGTTTGTCTCGCTCTACGGCCTGCTGCGGCTTCAACAGTGGCTGCCGGTCAATCCTGAGCACATGGCGGCCGTCCCGCCGGACCTTTCCTTTAATACAGCCGTGAGTTTCCTGACCAACACCAACTGGCAGGCCTATGGCGGCGAGACCACGATGAGCTACCTGACGCAGATGGCGGGCTTGGCCGTTCACAATTTCCTTTCGGCCGCCGCGGGCATGGCGGTGCTGGCGGCGCTGATTCGCGGCTTCGCGCGGCGCACCAGCGCGACCATCGGCAACTTCTGGGTCGATTTGACGCGCACAACGCTCTACATCCTGCTGCCGTTAGCGTTCCTTATCGCCCTCCTGCTAGTGTCGCAAGGTGTCGTGCAGACACTCGGCCCTTACCAGAAGATTGCCCTGGTTGAGCCGGTGAAGGATTCTGACGGCAAAATAGTAACGCAGCAGACCATCGCCCTGGGGCCCGTGGCGTCGCAGGAGGCGATCAAGGAACTCGGAACCAACGGCGGCGGGTTCTTCAATGCCAATTCCGCTCACCCCCTGGAGAACCCCACGCCACTGTCGAACTTCCTGGAGATGCTGGCCATCCTGCTGATTCCCACGTCACTGTGTTACACCTTCGGCAAAATGGTGGGCGACACGCGCCAAGGTCGGGCTGTTCTGGCCGCGATGTTCATCATGTTCCTCGGTTTGTTCTCGCTGTGCTACCTCAGCGAGCGGGCAGGCACGCCGCAACTCGCGGCCGCGGGGGCCGACATTTCGCCCTCGGCCAGTCAGAGCGGCGGGAACATGGAAGGCAAAGAAGTCCGCTTTGGCATCGTGAACTCTGCACTCTTTGCCACGGTCACGACGGGCACGTCGTGCGGCGCGGTCAACTCGATGCACGACTCCTTCACGCCGCTGGGCGGCCTGGTCCCCATGTGGCTGATACAGTTGGGTGAGGTGGTTTTCGGGGGCGTGGGTTCAGGCCTGTACGGCATGCTCGTCTTTGCCATCGTGGCGGTTTTCATCGCGGGGCTGATGGTCGGGCGGACACCGGAGTACCTGGGCAAGAAGATCGAGATATTCGAGATGAAGATGGCCTCGCTGGTCGTCTTGGTGCCGGTTCTGATCGCCCTGATCGGGACGGCGGTGGCGGTCGTGATGGCGGCGGGCAAGGCCGGCGTGGCGAATCCCGGCCCGCACGGGTTCAGCGAGATCCTTTATGCCTACTCCTCAACCGCCAACAACAACGGCAGCGCGTTCGCCGGCCTGAACGCCAATTCGGGCTTCTACAACTTCTCCACGGGCCTGGCCATGTTGTGCGGGCGGTTCCTTTTCAAGATTCCGGTGCTGGCCATCGCCGGCGCGTTGGCGGCCAAGAAGTCCATCCCCGTCTCGGCCGGCACGCTTCAGACGCACGGCCCACTGTTCGTCGTTCTGCTGGTCTCCGTGGTGCTGATCGTCGGGGCGCTGAGCTTCATCCCAGCCTTGGCATTGGGGCCGATCGTCGAGCACCTGATGATGATGGGCAGGTGAGGAAAAACATGACTCCAAAGACAGAGCAAGCGAAATTGCTGGATTGGGCGATCATCCTGCCCGCCATCGGGAACTCGTTCCTTAAGCTAAGTCCGCGCCAGCAATGGAAGAACCCGGTAATGTTCGTGGTGCTGGTCGGGGCGGCGCTCACAAGCGCCCTGTTCGTTCACTCGCTCTTCGGGCACGGGGAGGCGGGCACTTGGTTCATCCTGGGCGTGTCGGCGTGGCTGTGGTTCACGGTGCTGTTCGCCAACTTTGCCGAGGCGATGGCCGAGGGGCGCGGCAAGGCCCAAGCCGAGAGCCTACGAAAGGCCCGCTGCGACGTACAGGTTTTTCGCCTTCGATCCGCGTACGTGTCGATGCGCCACGAGATCGGCCGCCCGCCCCTGGAACAAATGGAAGCGGTTCTGGGCTCCATGCTGCGGAAGAATGACATCGTGTACGTCGATGCCGGGCAGTTTATCCCCAGCGATGGCGAGGTCATCGAGGGCGTCGCCTCGGTGGACGAGAGCGCCATCACCGGCGAGAGCGCCCCGGTGATCCGCGAAAGCGGCGGCGACCGCTCGGCCGTCACCGGCGGCACCAAGGTGCTGTCGGATTGGTTGATTATCCGCGTGACGGCTGACCCAGGCGAAACCTTCCTGGACCGGATGATCGCAATGGTCGAAGGAGCCAAGCGACAAAAGACGCCCAACGAGATCGCCCTGAACATTCTGCTAGCGGCGCTGACCATCATCTTCCTGGTGGTTTGCGCGACGCTGTTGCCCTACTCGTTGTACAGCGTGGAGCAAGCTCATCAAGGCAGTCCGGTCACGATCACGGTGTTGGTGGCACTGCTGGTATGCCTGGCCCCAACGACCATCGGGGCGCTGCTGAGCGCCATCGGAATTGCGGGCATGAGCCGGCTGAGCCAAGCGAACGTGGTCGCCATGTCCGGGCGGGCCGTGGAAGCAGCCGGCGACGTAGATGTGCTGCTGCTGGACAAGACCGGTACGATTACCCTCGGCAATCGCCAGGCGACACAGTTCATCCCGGCCGAAGGCGTCAGCGCCGACGAACTGGCCGATGCTGCGCAGATGGCCTCCCTGGCCGACGAAACCCCCGAAGGCCGGAGCATCGTCGTGCTGGCCAAGCGGCAGTACAACCTCCGCGGCCGGGACATCGAGAAGCTCGGGGCGAAATTCATCCCGTTCTCCGCCCAGACCCGCATGAGCGGCGTGGACCTGGACGGACGGGTTATTCGGAAAGGCTCGGCCGAGGCGGTTGAGACGTTCGTCGGCACGCATGGCGGCTTTGTGCCGCAAAAGGTCAAGGACGTGGTGCAGACCATCGCCAGAGAAGGCGGCACACCGCTGGTCGTGGCCGATGGCGGAAAAGTTCTGGGCACGATTTACCTAAAGGACATTATCAAAGGCGGTATCAAGGAGCGGTTCAGCGACCTTCGGCGGATGGGCATCAAGACGGTGATGATTACCGGTGATAACCCCATGACGGCCGCTGCCATCGCCGCCGAGGCCGGCGTGGATGATTTCCTGGCCGAGGCCACCCCGGAGAACAAGCTCAAGCTGATCCGGGAGTACCAGGCCCTCGGACACTTGGTCGCCATGACGGGCGACGGCACCAACGATGCGCCGGCCCTGGCGCAAGCGGATGTGGCGGTCGCCATGAACACCGGCACCCAGGCTGCCAAGGAGGCCGGCAACATGGTGGACCTGGACTCAAGCCCCACCAAGTTGCTGGACATAGTGCAAATCGGCAAGCAGACGCTGATGACGCGCGGGGCGTTAACGACATTCTCCATCGCCAACGACGTGGCCAAGTATTTCGCCATCATCCCGGCGGCGTTCGCATCAACGTACCCGGCCTTGATGGCTTTGAACGTTATGGGCCTGGACCCCAGAAGTGCGATCCTGTCAGCCGTCATTTTCAACGCGATAATCATTGTGTTCCTGATCCCCCTGGCCCTGAAGGGCGTGAAGTACCGGCCCATGCCCGCCACCGACCTGCTACGGAAGAACCTGTGGATTTACGGCGTGGGCGGCCTGATCGTCCCGTTCATCGGTATAAAGCTCATCGACCTGCTGCTGGTGGCGTTACATCTCGTTTGAGAGGATAACACATGCTCCGGTTGATACGACAAGTCGTGGTGATGCTGGTCGTGCTCAGTGCAATCACTGGGTTGATCTATCCTCTGGTCGTTACAGGCATCGCTCAACTGGCGTTTCACCGCCAGGCAAACGGCAGCGTCATCGTCCGTGACGGCAAGGCGGTGGGATCGCATTTGATCGGCCAGTCCTTTAGCGACCCAAAGTACTTCTGGTCTCGGCCGTCGGCTACCACGCCGGTTCCGTATAATGCAGCCAACTCGTCTGGTTCCAACCTGGGGCCGCTTAACCCGGCGCTTGCGGATAACGTGAAAAAGCAGGCGCAGGCATTGCGCTCGGCCGACCCGGCCAACGCCGCACCGATTCCCGTGGACTTGGTGACCTCCAGCGGCAGTGGGCTTGACCCACACATCAGTGTGGCAGCCGCTCTGTACCAGGTGCCGCGCGTGGCCCGCGTCCGAGGCTTAGCTGAGGCGAAGGTCCGCGAGCTGGTCACCCGTCACATCGAAGACAGGCAGTTTGCCGTCCTGGGCGAGAAATGCGTCAATGTACTAAAGTTGAACCTTGATTTAGAAGGTCTAGAATAGCCGACGATGGAGCCGAAACGTCCCAATCCGGATGAGTTGCTGGCCCAGGTCCAGGCCGAGGAACACAAGGCCCGACGGGGCAAGTTGAAGGTGTTTTTCGGCGCCTGCGCGGGAGTCGGCAAGACCTACACGATGCTGGAGATGGCCCGTCGCCAGGCCGCCGACGATGTGGACGTGATCGTCGGCTATGTCGAGCCGCATGCCCGCCCCGAAACGATGGCGCTGCTGGAGGGCTTAGAGGCCTTGCCCGTGCGCACCATCACCTACCGCGGGACAAAGCTCACGGAGTTCGACCTCGACGCAGCCCTGGCCCGGAAACCCGCGCTGATGATCGTCGATGAACTTGCCCACACCAACGCCCCCGGCAGCCGGCACGTCAAGCGCTGGCAGGACGTGATGGAGCTGCTGGAGGCCGGCATCGATGTCTACACCACGCTCAACGTCCAGCACATCGAGACGCTCAACGATATTGTCGCCCAGTTCAGCGGCGTGCGCGTCCGCGAGACCGTGCCCGACACGATCTTCGACCAGGCCGACGAGGTGGAGCTGGTGGACTTGCCGCCTGACGAGCTGCTCCAGCGCCTGGCGGAGGGGAAGGTGTACATTGCCGAGCGGGCGTCGGCGGCCATGCGGAGCTTCTTTCAGAAGGGCAACCTGGTCGCCTTGCGCGAACTGGCCCTGCGCCGCACCGCGGAGCGGGTGAACATCCAGGCCGAGGCGTATCGCCACCAAGGCGCGATTCTCCCGACGGCCGAGCGGCTGCTGGTGTGCGTGGGGCCAAGTCCCTTCTCGGCGCGCCTCGTACGGTCCGCCGCGCGGACGGCAGGATCGCTGCGATGTCCCTGGCTGGCTGCGTCCTTTGAGGAACCGGGGGCTCGAATGAGCCAGGAGGCCCAAGACCGGCTCTGGGCGAACCTGCGGATGGCGGGCCTGTTGGGGGCCGAGACGGTCACCCTCACCGGGCAGAACATGGCTCAGGAGATTCTCGCCTACGCCCGGGCCAGGAACGTCACCCAGATCATCGTGGGCAAGCCCGCCCAGCCGCGCTGGCGGGACTGGTTGCACGGTTCGCTGGTTTACGAGCTGGTCCGCCAGTGCGGACCGATTGACGTCCACGTCATCAGCGGCCAGGAAGGCCCGACGCCTCGCCGCGCGATGGCCTCGCGCCCGCGAGAATTCCCCTGGAAGGCCTATCTGCTGGCGATGCTGGTTGTCGCGGCGTGTACCGCGGTGGGAGAGCTGCTGACAAAATTCGACCTGTCCAACACCGTCATGGTGTATCTGTTGGGCGTGATCGTGGTGGCGTTGCGCGGGCGGCGCGGGCCGGCGGTGCTGGCTTCGATCCTCAGCGCCACGGCCTTGAACTTCTTCTTCATTCCTCCCCTGTATACCCTGGCGCTGTCCAACACCTTGTATTGGGTCACCGTATCCGTGCTGGCGTTGACCGGCATTCTGATCAGCACCCTCATGGTCCGCATCCGCCACCAGGTCGACGCCGCCCGTCAACGTGAACTCCATACCACCACGCTCTATTCCCTGAGCCGGGAATTGGCCGGTGCGGCGACCGTTGACCAGGTCACAAACCTATCCACCCAGCACCTCGGCCGTGTGTTTGATTGCAGCGTGCTCGTCCTCCTGCCTCGTGCCGACGACCGGCGGACCGCGGAGGGCGACAGGGCCGTCGCGTTATCCTCGCCCGCCTTGGATGCACAGGACCTGGCCGTAGCCCAATGGGTGATGGAACATGCCCAATTGGCCGGTCTGGGAACCGATACGCTCCCCTCCTGCCGCTGGCTTTTTGCACCCTTGTCGATCTCGGGGAAGGCTGTGGGAGTCCTTGGCCTGCGGCCTTTGGGGCTTCGGACGTTGCCGCCGGACCAGGTGCAGTTGCTGGTCACGCTGGCTGCCCTGATCGCCGGGGCCCTCGAACGGATCAGGCTATCGGACCAGGTCCGCCACACGCAGGTCCAGGTGGAGGCCGAGAAAATGCGCAGTGCCCTGCTCAGCAGTGTTTCGCACGACCTGCGAACGCCGCTGACCGGGATCATGGGTGCGGCAGCCACCTTGTCCGAATCCGGCGACACGCTTTTGCCGCCTGTACGCAAAGAATTGCTCCAGACGATCTCGGACGAGGCCGAACGCATCAATCGCCTCGTGGGCAACCTGCTGGATATGACGCGCCTGGAGTCCGGTCAGGTGGTGCCCAGCCGGGAGTGGTTGCCCGTGGAGGAGTTGATCGGATCGGCCATGCGGCGATGCGACAAACAACTCGCCGATCACGCGGTGAAGGTAAACGTGGCCGACAATCTGCCCATGCTTCACGCCGATTCGGTGCTCATGGTGCAAGTGCTGGCCAATCTGCTGGACAACGCGGCCAAGTATTCACCCGACGGCAGCGAGATCTACATCGCGGCCAGGGCGGATGCCAAAGCGATTACGGTCTCCGTGGCCGACCGAGGCCCGGGAGTTCCTCACGATCAGCGAGAACACATTTTCGAGAAGTTCGTCCGCGGGCGCCACGTCGCATCCAAGCCAGGGGTCGGCCTTGGCTTGGCCATTTGCCGGGCCATCTTGGCCGCGCACGGCGGGCGGATATGGCTGGATGACCGATCCGGAGGCGGTGCGGTGTTCAGCTTTTCGCTGCCGCGCGAGGAAGAACCTCCTGTCAGGGAGGACCAGCCATGACCGGCGCCGAACCGCCTGCGGTGAGCAAGGTCGAACCGCTCATCTTGCTCATCGAAGATGAATTGCCCGTCCATAAGTTCCTGGGGGCGTCTTTGCCTGCCCACGGCTTTCGCCTGGTGGGGGCGGAGACCGGCAAGGAGGGTTTGGCCCGCGCCGCCGATTACAACCCCGACGTCGTGTTGCTGGACCTCGGCCTGCCCGATATGGACGGCCTGGAGGTGACACGCCGCCTACGAGAGTGGTCGGCCGTGCCGATCATCGTCCTGTCGGCCCGCGGGCAGGAAAAAGACAAGATCGCCGCCCTGGACTCCGGGGCCGACGACTACTTGACGAAACCTTTCAGCACCGGCGAACTGCTGGCCCGCATCCGCGTGGCCCTCCGCCATGTCGCCCGTTTGTCCGACAACGCCCCCCAGCCGGTCTTCGCCGTGGGCGACCTTCGGATGGACCTGGCCGGCCGGCATGTCCACGTCAGCGGCAAAGAGATACATCTGACCCCCATCGAGTATAAGCTGCTGGCCGTTCTAGTCTGCCACGCGGGAAAGGTGCTTACACATCGCCACCTCCTCAAGGAGGTTTGGGGGCCGCACCACACGCAGGACACGCACTATCTCCGCGTCCATCTGGCCCAGCTTCGTCGCAAGATCGAGCCCGACCCCACCCAGCCGCGATACCTGCTCACCGAGACCGGCGTGGGGTACCGCTTGGCCGGCGATTGACCGTTGTAAAGGACCGGAGCCCGGCACTCGTAGATAGCCACTGAGGTCGTATGGGTGCATCGCCGCTGGCGACGGCAGTTGTGTTTGCGGGCCTGTGACTGACGGGACACGGCACTTGGCCACTTAGTTGGTCAGTCGTCACATGGCGGTGACTTGTTATCGAGTGCTCAGTGACTTGCCAACCACTTATACCCCTCGTTTTTCCTCGAAAACCGCATTGTAAGTGTCGTACTAGATAGGTCTTGCAAACCACGTTTGGGACTCATAATCCATGGGTCGTAGGTTCGAATCCTACAGGGCCCATCCGCCTTCCCTCCAGGAGCTACGGCGGATCACGCCGAGCGGGCAGGTTTACGGAAGCACCTGCCGAATCCTCCGGTATTCCTCCGTCGCCGACTGGTGCTCCGGGTGGCTGGCCCAGGGTAAGCAGTATCATCCTGGCAACCGCTATGCGGTGCGAGGTTTGCGATTGCCGGAACTGTCCTCATGTGGTAATATGCCTCGGCCAAAAAACGGTTCGGTGCAGGGTAGTCCTCCGTGCGCCTTGGGCTGAGCGACTGGGTATGCGGGGTGGGTTTCTACCCCTGTGAATGTCGCCAGGCGAGCTTCAGAAAAGATGTCGTCCGGCCGACGCACCCGAAACAGGTCAGTCTTCTAAGCAGCCGACAAAAGAAACACTATGGTAACGCGTAAGAGTCTTCTGTGCTTGCTGGGCTTACTAGCAATCCTCGTCTCGTCCGGGGTATCGGTCGGTGAGGGCATCGAGGCCATCACCAAACCCAGCCAGGACGTGAAATTGGCGTTCGTCCACCCCGGACGGGTCAGCCGTGTCCTGGTCAAGGAAGGCCAGCACGTGGAGGCCGGGCAACTATTGATGGAACAGGACGATCAGGCCGAGCAGATGCAATTAAAGCAGCTCAAGGCCCAAGCCGAGGATACCACGCGGATCCGCTATGCCGCCGCCCAACTGGAACAAAAGAAGGTTTATTTCGAGCGGCTACAAAAGGTTGAGGCTACCGCGACCACACAGACTGAGATCGATCTGGCCAAGCTGGATGTGACGATCGCCGAGTTGTCCAAGGAGCTTGCGGAGTTTGAGCACTCTCAGGACGCCAAGAAGTACGAAGAGGCCAAGGACCAGCTGGATCGGATGCGGTTGGTCAGCCCCATTGCCGGCAAGGTGGAGATGATATCGCTTCAGGCCGGCGAATCGGCCGAGGCCCAGGCGCCCGTCGTGCGCGTGGTCAGCACCGATCCCTTGTGGGTGGACGTGTATGTACCCCTGGACCAGGCCGCTCATTTGACGATCGGCGAAACCGCACGCGTGGCCTCCAATCCCACCGGTCCGCCCGCCTCGAAAGGCAAGGTTATTCACATTGCCTCGGTCGCTGAAGCCGCCAGCAACACACTGCTGGTGCGGCTGGAGGTGCCCAATCCCTCCGCCCAGCCGGCCGGGGAGCGCGTGTACATCATCTTTCCATCGGTGGCGGGCGGCGACAGCCCGCGGGAACAGCCGACAAGTCAACCGGCGACGCCACCCCCTCTGAAACAGGATAGAAAGGATAGGATCTAGCCATGGCGAAGAACGCAGCTCACGCGGACGAAAGCAAAATCGAAAAACCCGTCGAAAAACCCATCGAGGAACAGGCCAGAGAACAGACCGGCCAACAGCAAATACGCCTCCGCATGGACGAGCGGGAGATGAAAACCATCTACGCCAACGCCTTCCGCACCAACGGCACGGCCGAGGAAATCATGCTGGATTTCGGCATCAATTCTACTCCCCCAGCCGCTCAGCGGAATCAACCGGAGATTTTGTTCCAGATTTCCGACCGGATCGTGATGAACTATTACTCGGCCAAGCGGCTGGCCATCACGCTCAGCCAACTTATCCGCCGCCATGAGGAACAGTTTGGGGTGCTGGAACTGGACGTGAACAAGCGACGCCGAACCGCTAAGTAGGCCGTAGAAACGGCCTGGGTAGGGCTGATACCGGTGGATAGTCAAAGCACTTCGCAGCCCGGCCTGCACGGCCGCGAGCCTTCAACAGGCGAACTGGTGGACCGCCTCAGTCGCTTCGACGGCCCGCCGGAGCATTTCCTGCTCACGCTCCTGGCCGTGCAGTGCCACATCGCTTCAGCCTCGGGCGGGGTGATCTTTCGCAGCAGTAAAGAAGGATCGCCGGAGGTGCTGGCCGTCTATCCTCCCCTGGCCGCCGGCGCTACGGCGCCGGTGTGGTTGGCGCATGCGGTGGAGTCAGCCCCCGCGGTCCTGGCCAAGGGCGCCACGACCGTCAAGACGCTCCAGGCGGCGGACGACCTCTACGGCGTCCCCGCCCAACAGTGGCTCATCATGGTGCCGCTGCGAAACGAACAGAGAGTGCGGGGATTGGCGGCGTTTGTGGTCGCCACCAGCGATCCGTCGGTCGTGGAGATCAGCAAAGAGCGATTGGAACTGACCATCAGCCTGCTGAGCCTCTACGAGATGCGCCTCACCATCCAGCAGCGTGCGATGGACCTCCGCCGTCTCCGCTTGGCGATGGAGACGCTGGCCGCTGTGGATGAACACGACCGTTTCACCGGATCCGCCATGGCCTTCTGCAACGAACTGGCGAGCCGATGGTCCTGTCAGCGCGTGGGCCTGGGCTTCCTCAAAGGCCGCTACGTGCAGTTGGCGGCCCTCAGCCACACCGAAAAGATCAACCGAAAGATGAAGCTGGTCCAGGACATTGAGTCGGCGATGGAGGAATGCCTGGACCAGAATCTGGAGATTCTCCACCCCGCCGATGCCCAGGCCACGTACATCAGCCGGGCCACGACGGAGCTGTCCAACCGGCAAGGCCCCGCCGCGATCGTCTCGCTGCCGCTGCGGCGGAAAGGCGAGCCGGTGGCCGTGGCCACGCTGGAACGTCAGGCGGATGAGCCCTTCGGCGCAGACGAGCTGGAGGCTTTACGCCTCACGTGCGATCTGTGCACGGCGCGGCTGGTGAACCTGTACGAGCACGGCCGCTGGTTCGGGGTCACGCTGGCCGCTAAAACCCGCCGAGGTCTGGCCACCCTGCTGGGTCCCAAACATACCTGGGTCAAGGCCGCTGCCGTAGCGGTCTTTGTCGTCCTCGTATTCCTGGTGTTTGCGCGGGGCGACTACCAGGCTGAGGCGCCATGCGTCATCGAGGCCATCCACAAGCAGGTGGTCCCCGCCCCCTTCGACGGGTTCCTCAAGAGCGCCTCGGTCCGCCCGCCCGATCGCGTGCAGGAAAACAGCGTCCTGGGCGAACTGGACACCGCCGAGCTGCGTCTTGACCTGTCCGCCGCCAAGGCGGAGCAGGCCGGCTACCTCAGGCAGGTCACGGCCGCCATGCGCGACGCCTCGGTCACGCGAGACCCCAGCAAGTTCGCCGAATCTCAGATCGCCCAGGCCAGTGCCGACGCCCTGGCCGAGAAGATCAAGGTCCTGGAGCACCACATCGCCCAGGCCCGCCTGACCTCTCCCATCAACGGCATCGTCGTCGTCGGCGACCTGGAGCGGCAGATCGGGGCCCCCGTCAAGACCGGCGACGTGCTCTTCGAGATCGCGCAACTGGAATCGTTGCGGGCTGAGTTGTCCGTGCCGGAGGACCAGATTGCCGACATCCGCGAGGGTCAGACGGGCCAGCTCGCCACGGTCAGCCACCCCGACCAGCGTCTGGACTTTATCGTCGAACGGATCAATCCCGTGGCCGAGATGGCCAAGCAGAAGAACGTCTTCAAAGTCCGCGTGCGCTTCACCGGCGTAGACCTGGCCGGCCGACACGATTGGCTACGGCCGGGGATGGAAGGCATGGCCCACGTTCAGATCGGCAAGCGTCCCTACGTCTGGCTGTGGACGCACCGACTGGTCAACTGGGTGCGGATGCGGCTGTGGCTGTAGCGAGGCGGTAAGCATGCCCGTCGATCGTCCAACATTCAGCGAATCGTGGTATCGCGTCGCTCCGTTGCGTCCGCGGCTGCGGCCGACGGTTCAAGTGCACCGTCAGCACTTCCGCGGCCAAATGTGGCACGTCCTCCAGGACCCCTCCAGCAACCAGTTCTCGCGCCTCAGCGACAGCGCCTATCGCTTCGTGGCCCTGTTGGACGGAAAGCGAACGGTCGCCGACGCCTGGAAGGTCTGCAATGAGCACCTGGGCGACGCCGCGCCCACGCAGGGCGAGGCCATCCAGCTCCTGGGCCAACTTTACACGTCCAACCTCCTGCTGGCCGATCTGCCCCCCGACGCCGAAGGCTTGTTCCGCCGATACCGGCAGCGCCGCGCGCGCGAGGTGCAGAGCTATCTGATGAATCTCCTGTTCATTCGCATCCCCCTGCTGGACCCCGACCACTTTCTGGACCGCTGGGTCGGCGTGTTCGGGCGGGTGTTCAGCTGGGTCGGCCTGGCGGCCTGGGTGGTCCTGTTGGGGCTGGGTCTCCACGCGCTGACCGGCAGGTGGGGAGAGCTTGGAAACCGGGCCTCGGCCGTGCTGGATGTCACGAACCTGCCGCTGCTGTACGCCTGCCTGGTGGTGGTGAAAGTGATCCACGAGTTCGGCCACGCCTTCGCATGCAAGCGCTTCGGCCGGCTGGACGGCAGCGGAGGAGAAGTTCACGTGATGGGCGTGATGTTCCTGATCTTCACCCCTATCCCTTACGTGGACGCCTCCAGCGCCTGGGCCTTTCGCAATAAGTGGCACCGCACCGTCGTGGGCGCCGCGGGCATGATGGTGGAATTGGCCATCGCGTCCGTGGCCGCCATGGTCTGGGCCAACACGGCCGCGGGCCATCCGGTCAACGCGATCGCCTACAACATCATCTTTATCACCAGCGTCTCCTCGCTGCTGTTCAACGGCAACCCGCTGCTGCGGTACGACGGCTACTACATCCTCTCGGACCTGATCGAGATCCCCAACCTCGCCCAGCGTTCCAGGGAGTATCTGTATTACCTCGTGCGACGGTACGGCTGGTCGATCAAGCGGGCTCGCAACCCGGCGAACACCCGCGGCGAGAAGGCGTGGTTTGTCTTTTACAGCATCGCGTCCACGATTTACCGCGTCTACATCGCGATACGCATTCTGCTGTTCGTGGCCGACAAGTTGTTCTTCGTCGGGGTCGTGATGGCCGTATCGGGCCTGGCGGGCTGGGTCCTGGTGCCGCTGACCCGCTTCGCCCGTTACCTGGCCACCAGCGGGGAGCTGCTCCGCGTGCGGAGTCGAGCGATCCTCAGTACGGCGGCTACCGCCGTGATCCTGGTCGCCGCGGTGGGGCTGATGCCGGTGCCCAACCGCTTCCGCCTGGAAGGCGTGGTCGAACCGGCGGCCTTGGCCATCGTCCACGCCGGCGCCGACGGATTCATTCAGGAGGGCTTGCCCTCCGGCTCGGCGGTCAGCCCCAACGGTCCGCCGCTGGCCAAGGCCACCAACATCGAGCTGGAATCGCACCTGGGCGAATTGGAGGCCCGCCGGCGCGGCCTGGAGGCCCGCCGGCATGAGGCGATCCCGAAAGACCCCGCCACGGCCCAGGCCTACGCCGAGCAAGTCGCGGCCACGGAAGAGCAGATCGCCCGTGCCCGCCAGCAGCTGGCCGACCTGGAAACCCGCGCCCCCTTTGCGGGATTGTGGGTCTCCCCTCAGATCGACCAGGCGCGGGGCACCTACGTAAAGCGCGGAGACCGCCTGGGCATGGTGATCAGCGAGAATCGCATGATCATCCGCGCGGTCGCCACTCAGGCAGAGGCCAACATCCTGGGACCGGTAATGGCGCACCGGGAGCTCCGCGGCGTGGACATCCGCGTCCGGGGGCGGCCAGACCTGCAACTGGCCGGACACATCCAGCAAGTCCTACTCACCGGGCAGGAGCAACTGCCGTCGGAATCCATGGGCATCTTTGCCGGCGGGGGCATCCTGACCGATGATCCCCAAGGCACCAAGGCCGCCGAGCGTCTCTTTGAGGTCCGTATCGCTCCCGATGCGGATTCGTCCATTCGTTTGCTGGCCGGACAGCGTGTGGTGGTCCGAGTCCGTCTGGCCGACAAACCTCTGGCCGCCCAGACCTGGCGGGCCATCCTGCAATTGATCCAGAAGAGGTTCCATGTCTGACGTGACCAGCATGCCCAGCACAACCTGGAGAATGCTCGCCCAGCGCACCGCGGGGACCGAGCTTCCGCGCGGCCTGGACGCCGCATGGGACGCCGCCGTGGCCGTCGTCCAGCACGTCCGCCCGCGGCGGAAAGGCCTGCTCCGCAAGGCCGAGGAGGTCGTGTCCTGGGAGAAGCCCTTCGCGAAGATGACCGATGCGGCTTTGCGTGACGTGGCGGCGGCGATGCGGGAGCCGTTTCGCCGCGGACGCCAGACGCCCGCCGACCTGGCGCGGGCCTTCGCGATCGTCCGCGAGGTGGCCTTTCGGCAGCTGGGCGAGAGGCCCTTTCTCACCCAGGTAGCCGGGGCGTTGGGCCTGGAGGCCGGCTGCGTCGTGGAGATGGCCACCGGGGAGGGCAAGACGCTCACCGCCACCCTGCCCGCCACGATCGCGGGATGGCGCGGCCGGGGCTGCCACGTGATTACCGTCAACGACTACCTGGCCCGGCGCGACGCGGAATGGATGGGCAAAATTTACAAATTCTGCGGGTTGAGCGTGGCCCACATTGAGCAGGGCATGGAGCCCGCCCAACGCCGCGCCGCCTACCAGGCCGACATCACCTACTGCACGAACAAGGAAGTTGCGGCCGACTTCCTTCGCGATCGGCTGGCCCTGGGGCGCCTGACCGGGCTGCCGGCAGTGCTGCTGGCCCGCATCGCCGAGGGCGCCGGCAGCGGTACGGATCGGCTGGTTCAGCGCGGACTGTATTGTGCGATCGTGGATGAGGCCGACTCGGTGCTCATCGACGAGGCGGTGACTCCTCTGATCATCTCAGGCCCCGCTCCAAATCCCGAGCAAGTGGAAGCCTTCCACCAGGCCGTCGAGCTGGCGAAGCAGTTGGACAGCCGCCACGACTATCGGTCCGATCCCCGGTTTCATGAAGTGGAACTCACCGAGGCGGGCAAAAATCACCTGACCGAGCTGGCCGAGGAGTTGGGGGGCCTGTTCGCCGGTCCCAGGCGCAGGGAGGAATTGGTCGTCCAGGCCCTGACCGCGCAGGAGTTCTACCAGCGCGACAAGCAGTACGTTGTCGCCGACGATAAGATCGTGATCGTGGACGAATTCACCGGCCGGCTGATGCCCGACCGCGAGTGGCGCGACGGACTGCACCAGGCCGTAGAGGCCAAGGAGACCCTGGAGGTGAATTCTCCCAAGGACACCTATGCCCGTGTCAGCTTCCAGCGGTTCTTCCGCTTGTACAAAAAGCTGGCTGGCATGACCGGCACGGCCGCGGAGGGCTGGCGGGAGTTCTGGCAGATTTACCATATGCCCGTCGTCATCATTCCGACCCACCGGCCCTGCATCCGCCGCATCTTGCCCGACCGCGCCTTCGCCACCGAACAGCAAAAGTGGCAGGCCGTCACGGAGGAAATTAACGCCATTCATCGCACCGGCCGGCCCATCCTCGTCGGTACGCGAAGCGTGCGGGCCAGCGAAATGCTCAGTGGGATGCTCGGCGAACGCGGGCTGGAGCACCAGGTGCTCAACGCCGTCCGCCACGCTGAAGAGGCCCAAATCGTCGCCGGCGCGGGACAGGCCGGCCGCATCACGGTGGCGACCAACATGGCCGGGCGAGGTACGGACATCCGGCTTGGCCGCGGCGTGGCTGAGTTGGGTGGCTTGCACGTGCTAGCCACCGAGCGTCATGAGGCCGGTCGGGTCGACCGCCAACTCTTTGGCCGCTCAGCTCGCCAAGGCGACCCCGGCATCGCCCAAGCGATGGTCAGCCTGGAAGACGAGCTCGTCCGTCGCCATGCCCCCATCCTGTCTGCGTGGTGGCGCCGTCGCCGCGGGAGCAGCATTGGAGAGGTCACCTCCGTCTGGACCGCACGGCTGTTCGACCACGCCCAGAGACGGGCCGAGCGGCTGGCCCTGCACCACCGCAAGGCCGTGCTTCAAACCGATGATTGGCTGGATCAGTACCTAGGTTTTGCGGGGCCGGAAAAGTAACGACGGTTTTCCCCGGCAGGCTGATGAGAACGTCGCGGTCCGGCCGGTTGAAAAATTCGCGGAGGTTGTCCCAAGCGGTCCCTATCGCTAGGACCGGAGGATGTTTAGCACTCAAGGAGCAAGCGGCATTAGCCCGACATACCTTACCATGAGGAATGGCCTAGCCATTACCGCTTGCGCCATCGGTGTCGCGATACTGCTGGCCGGTTGTGTCTGGCCAGGCCAGGCCGACTCGGCCATTCTCAATCGCTACCAGAAGGCGATGACGGATCGCTCACCTCAGCAGCGCCTCGGCGAGCAAGGTTTGGATTCACTCAAACCCACCCCCGGCACGACGGGTCCGGAGCTGAAGGTCACCCACGATCCCGCCACCGGCAGATCCCAGGTCCGGTTGCCGTTGGAGGAGGTCATCGTCCGCGCCCTGGCCAATAGCGTGGACATTCGCGTGGCGAGCTTCAATCCACCGATCGCCCGCCAGGAACTCATCAAAGAGGATGCGGCTTTCGACTACATTGTGTTCGGCGGTTATCAATACCAGAGCCAGAATCAACAGGTACCCAATCCCCTGCTCGAACTGGAGCAATTCCACTCCTGGACCTACGAGATGGGCATCAAGCAAAAGACGATCACCGGCGCTGAATGGTCGCTGGCCTACAACCTCAACAGGACCCGACAGCCCGCCGACATTTACCCCCAGATGTCGGAGTATTTTGCGACGGCCACCCTGGGGGTGACCCAACCCCTCCTGCGAGACGCCTGGCCCGAAGTGAACCTCGCGAAGGTCAACCTCGCCAAAGTCAACGAGAAGACCTCCAACGAGGTTTTTCGCCAAAAGGTCGAGGAGATCGTCACCCAGGTCATCGGGACCTACTGGGCGCTGGTCCAGGCGCGGATCAGCTTAGCCATTGAACAGAACCTGCTGGACATCACCGTCGCCACGTTGAATCGCGTCAAGGCCCGCGCGGAATTGGACGCCACGGCCGTGGAGATCAAACAGGCGGAAGCGGCGGTGGAGTCGCGGCGCGCCCAACTGATCCTGGCCCAAAAGACCATCCTGGACGTTCAAGACGCCCTGTCTCGCCTGATGGCCGACGATCAGATTAATTTGATCAGCAACGTCGAGATGATCCCCACGACCGATCCGGTCACCGTCGAGATCAAGATAGACGTCGTCGACAGGCTGATCACGGCGCTGAAGTATAACCCCAACCTCACCCAGGTTCGCCTGGCCGTGGAGGCGGCGGACATCAACGTGATGGTCGCGTTCAACCAGACGCTGCCGCGCCTGGATCTGACGGCGAGCACGACCTTCCAGGGTTTTGACAGCACCGGCCACCAAGCCAACAAAAACCTCTCCTCGGCTGATCACGGCAGCTACACCGTGGGTCTGGAGGCCGAATACCCCCTGGGCAACCGCGCCGCCGAGGCGGAACTCCGCCACCAAAAACTCGCCAGGCTCCAAACCCTCACGAACCTCCAGAACGCGGCCGATCTGGTGACCCAGGACGTCCGAGATACAGCCCGCCAGGTGCAGACAAGCTATCAGGAAATGCTCGCCCAGCGGGCCTCGGTGGCGGCGGCGGCGATGCAGTTGCGGGCCCTGGAAGATACCGAAAAGATCCGCGGCCGGCTGACTCCGGAATTCCTCCAGGTCAAACTCCAGGCCCAAGAGTCGCTTTCCCAGGCCCAACATGCGGAACTGCAAGCCCTGATCAACTACAACATCGCCTTGGCCGACCTGAACCGTGTCACGGGCACGACCCTCCAGGTGCAGAACGTCCGTATCGCCCTGCCGGCAGCTATCGATATGGCTCCGAGTCCCCTCGTGCCGACATCCTCTTCCGCGCCGAGTAGCGCCCCCGTAACCATCCTGGACACGTACCGGCAAGTCTGGACGAGGAGCGGTCTCGCCAGTCAGCCGGGGAACGAATGACGCATTTCTTCTTGGCCGTCGCTTCGTTCATCGACCCACTTCGCAATCCCTCAAGGTCCATCGAGACCTACGTGAAGCCTAACGAATGGCTGATAGAAAATTAGATGTTGGCGGTCTTCCCTCACGGTAGTATATACGCCGGCTTGAAGCCCGAGGGGTAACGCATGGATGCGCGTCGCGCGATGATGACGGCGTGTTACCTGATGGCAGGGACCCTCTGGGTCGGATGTACCTCGTCGGACCCGCAATCATTCGCCGATTTTGAGCGGTCAAATCAAGGCCGCGGGGAACCCCAGTTGCATCGCACCTCCACCCCCGCAAGCCGGCCCGCCGCCGAGCGGCCGGCGCCGCCGGCCCTGCCCACGCTGACCGAAACCTCCGCCCTGTCGGACTACCTCACCTACGCCTCCCTGAACAATCCCGGCCTGGAGGCGGCGTTCCATCGCTGGCAGGCGGCCGAGCAGCAGGTCACGCTGATGCAGTCGCTGCCGGACCCGCAGCTGAAGTACCGCTACTTTGCCCCCAAGATGGGCGCCGGCGCCGACATGGCGCTGCGCCAAAGCCTGGGGGTCGAGCAGACAATCCCCTGGCCGGGCAAATTGATCACCGGGACCCAGATGGCCCAGCAGGAGGCGGCGGCGGAGTTCCAGCGTTTCCAGGCCGAGCGGGTCAAGCTGTTCGGGGAGGTCAAGCAGGCCTACTATGAATACTACTACCTCGGCCGGGCCATCGCGGTCACCGAGGAGAACTGCCGGCTGATGGAGTTCGTCGTGGGCGTCGCCCGCTCGCGATACACCGCGGCGGCCAGTTCGAACGCCGACGTCCTCCGCGCCGACGTGGAGATGGGCAAGCTCCAGAACGATCTGGCCTCGCTGCGGGACATGCGCTCGACCCGAGCGGCCAGACTCAACGTGGCGTTGAACAGGCCCGTGGACGCCCCCCTGCCCATCCCCCAGCGGGTCGAGGCCGCCGCGCCTACGCTGGAAGAGCGCCGCCTGCTGGATCGCCTGGCCGCGGACAACCCCCAACTGCGTGCGATGGATAGCGAGATCGCCGCCCGCGACCGCGGCGTGAACCTGGCTGCCATGGGCTACCTGCCCGACTTCATCGCCGGCGTCGAATGGATGGACATGGTGCCGCAGCATTCTTCCGACAGCGCCAAGGATACCTGGGCGATCACGGCGGGCGTCAGCCTGCCGATCTGGTGGCACAAGAACGCCGCCGCCGTCCGCCAGGCCCACGCCCTGCTCCGCGCCGCCCAACTGGACAAGACCCAGACAGCCAACAGGCTCCAATCGGACCTCAAGATAGCCGCCTACGAGTACCGCGACGCGGATCGGCGGGTCGCCCTCTACCGCGACACGCTGCTGCCCCAGTCGACCCAGGCGCTCAAGAGCCTCCAGGCGTCTTACCGGTCCGGGGCGTCCTCGTTCACGGACCTGATCGACTCGCAACGAACGCTCTTGGAGTTCCAACTCAACTACGAACGGTCCATCGCGGACCGCCAGCAGCGCCTGGCGGAGCTGGAGATGCTCGTCGGCGGGCCGCTGTCAAACGTCACGGCGACGGCGCCGCCGCCGACCCCGCCTGCGACTATGCCGGCCGCCGTCGCTCCGCCGCCACAGGGAGAAAGCCCGCCGTAAGCATCCGGAAGTCCTAGAATTATCTAACGGACCGGCAGGCAGGTTGACAGGAGCGTGTCATGATCGGGAAAAGCGACTCACAGGAACATTCCTCGCAGCCGCCGCCAAGCCCCCCGCCGCCGCGCGGGCCGCGTCTTGGATTATTCATCATCGTGGTGCTCGTGGCCGCGGTGGCGATCCTGGCCGGATACTTTTGGGGCAGGTCCGCTTCGGGCGGGAAAAAACAGGCCGCGACAGCCATGCCCGGCCACCAGCACGGCAGCATGGCCATGCCCGCGATGCCGGCCGGCGCCGGTCCTGAGATCGTGATTAACCCGATTATCACGCAGGACATCGGCGTGCGGGTCGCGCCGGTGACGGAAGGCCCCCTCACGCGGGACATCCGCACCGTGGGCATGGTGGACTACGCCGAGCCGCTGGTCGGCGACGTGAACCTCAAGGTCGGCGGCTGGATTGAAAAGCTCTACGTCGATTCCCTCGGCCAGCCCGTGGAGAAGGATCAGCCGCTGCTGGACATCTACTCGCCCGAGCTCTATACGGCCCAGGAGGAGTACCTTCAGGCCTACAAAGCCGGCAAGACGACCGGAAGCCCCGGCGGCGAAAGCTGGGACAAGGGCCTGCTGGAATCCGCACGCAAACGCCTGGAGTATTTCGACATCTCTCCCCAGCAAATCGAGGAACTGGAACGCATCGGCAAGTCGTCCAAGACCATGGCGCTCCGCAGCCCGCTGAAGGGCCTGGTCATCGCCAAGAACGTCTTCCAGGGAATGAAGGTCGATCCGGGCATGCAACTGTTCCGCATCGCGGACCTGTCCACGGTCTGGGTGATGGTCACGTTGTACGAATACCAGATTCCCTACGTCCAGGTGGGCCAGAAGGCGATCATGAGCCTGACGTACGTCCCGGGCCAGACGTTCGAAGGCAAGGTCACGTACGTCTACCCGTACCTCAACCAGGAACTCCGCCAGGTCAAGGTGCGATTGGAATTTCCCAATCCCGACCTGCTGCTGAAGCCCGGCATGTTCGCCAACGTCGAGATCCAAAGCACCCTGGCCCATGGCCGCCTGCTGGTGCCTCGCGAGGCCGTGCTGGACACCGGCGAGCGTCAGGTGGCCTTCGTCAGCCTGGGCGAGGGGCGATTCCTGCCCCGGAACGTCAAGCTCGGCGTCGACGCCGAGGGCGGCATGGTGGAGGTCCTGGAGGGACTTAAGGCCGGCGACATCGTCGTGGTCAGCGGCCAATTCCTGCTGGACAGCGAAGCCAACATTCGAGAGGCCCTGGCCAAGATGGTCCCCGGCGCCCTGGCCGCCACTCAGCCTCAACAGGCCGTCCTGGCCGGGCCGACCGAATTGACCACGCTGCCGGCGCCGCTTTCGGAGGCGCTGGTCAAGATTCTGAACGATTACTTCGCCGTCGGCGCCGCCCTGGCCGACGACCGCATGGAGGGCATAGGCCCCTCGGCCGCCGACCTGGCCCGGCAGGCGGCCGGCCTGGTGCAGGTGGAGATTCCGGACCATCCCCACTTCTGGCACGTGCACATGGAAGTAGCCGACATGGGCGCCAAGGCCAGGCAACTGGCTGAGGCGAAGGACTTGGGCGAGGCGCGACAGAATTTCGCCGACATGGGCCATGCCCTGGCCAAGCTCCTGCTGGCCACGGGCGTGCCGCCGGCCTTCGGCAAGGAAGTGCAGGAACTCCACTGCCCGATGTTCCGCGAGAACCAGGGCGGCGACATCTGGCTCCAGCCGGCTGGGCCGGTCAGGAATCCTTACTTCGGCAAGGCCATGCCGGAATGCTTCGACAAGCGAACCTCCCTCCCTGTAACGGGCCAGAGGCCGGCGGCCACCGCGACCACCGCGCCGGCGATGGAACCAGCCAGTCCTGCCGGCCAGGAAAAACGAGGCATGCCTCCCATGCCCGGAATGTAGCCACGAAGGCCCATCGCGATGATTGCCAAACTAATCGATTGGTGCATCCGCAACACCTTGCTGGTGATCATTCTGACGGGCTTCCTGCTCGTGGCGGGCGTGTGGGGAATTTTTCACATCAAGGTGGACGCGATCCCCGACCTGTCGGATGTGCAGGTGATCGTCTACGCCGAGTACCCCGGCCAGGCACCTCAGATCGTCGAGGACCAGGTCACGTACCCTCTGGCCAAGGCCATGCTGGCGGTCCCCAAGTCCAAGGTCGTGCGGGGCTACAGCATGTTCGGCGTCAGCTTCGTCTACGTCATCTTCGAAGACGGCACGGACCTATACTGGGCCCGCAGCCGCGTGCTGGAGCGGCTCAGCTACGTGGCCGGGCAATTGCCGGCGGGCCTCAGCCCGCAGATCGGGCCGGATGCCACGGGCGTCGGCTGGGTGTACGAATACGTCCTGACGACGGGAAAGTACTGCCCCGACCATCCCAACGGCCTGTGGCACGACCCCCTGACGGATAAATGGTACGCCGAAGCGTCCGCGGCCCCGCAGGATGAAAAGACGCAGCAGCGACTGATCCATCATCGCGTGTTCCCCTCCGGCCGGGCGCTTTACCTGGACCCGCTGACCAGCCTGCACTATGGCGATCCCTCCGAGGCGCCGCCGGACGCACGGGAAAGGCTGAAAAAAACAATCATCAGCAAAGGGTACGACCGCTGCCCGCTGGACGGCCAGCCGCTGGTGGACAGCCAGCAGACGCTAGCCAATCTGCGGAGCCTTCAGGACTGGTTCCTGCGGTACGAGCTGACGGCTGTGGAGGGCGTCAGCGAGGTGGCCTCCATCGGCGGCTTTGAAAAGCAATACCAGGTCACCGTGGATCCGGTGAAGCTGCTGGGCTTCAACATCCCGCTAGAGAAGCTCAAGTCCGCCGTCGAGCAGAGCAACATCAACGTCGGCGGGCGGGTGATCGAGCTGAGCGAACGGGAATACGCCGTCCAGGGGCTGGGCTACCTGGGCACGGTCAGCGAGGAGGAAATCGCCGCGGCCCGCGCCAAGGGCAAGTCGATTGAATCGCTGCGGACGGACAAGGTGGTGGACGGCCTCCGCAAGATTTCCCTCGGCGTGGGTCCCAACGGTTCGCCGATCCGCCTGGCGGACGTGGCCGAGGTGCGCGTGGGGCCGGAGATGCGGCGCGGATTGCTGGAATGGAACGGCCGCGGCGACGCCGTCGCCGGCATCGTCGTCATGCGCTTCGGCGAGAACGCCCGCACGACGATCGAAAAAGTGCGCCAAAAACTTCAGGAGGTCCAGCAAGGCCTGCCGCCCGGCGTGGGCATCGACGTCGGCTACGACCGCAGCGACCTGATCGACCGGTCCATTCACACACTGACGCGCACGCTGATCGAAGAAATCGTCATCGTCTCGCTGGTGGTCATCCTGTTCCTGCTGCACGCCCGTAGCGCCCTGGTGGCGGTCTTCGTGCTGCCGATGGGCGTGCTGGGCAGCCTGGCGACGATGAACGCCCTGGGCATCAACGCCAACATCATGAGCCTGGGCGGCATCGCCATCGCCATCGGCGTGATGGTGGACAGCGCCATCGTCATGGTCGAGAACGCCCACAAGCATCTGGAGTGGGAGGCCCGCCGCGTCGCCACCGGCCAGCCTCCCCGGCCGCGGGCGACGGTCCTGGGCGAGGCGGCCCGGGAAGTCGGCCCCAGCCTGTTCTTCGCCCTGCTCATCATCGTGGTGAGCTTCCTACCGATCTTCGTGCTGGGCGAGCAGTCCGGCCGGCTGTTCAAGCCGCTGGCCTACACCAAGACCTTCTCGATGCTGTGGGGCGCCATCCTGGCCGTCACGGTGATCCCCGTGCTGATGGTCTTCTTTATCTCCGAGCGCGTCGTCCCCCGCTCGCTGTCCGTGGCCAAGCGATTGACCATCTACGCAGCCGTCATCCTGGCCCCGGCGATCCTTTTGGCCCGAATGCCCCTGCCACGATTTGGGGACTATCGCGGCTGGATGGTGGGCCTGTGGGTCCTGCTCAGCGCGCTGGTTCTGCTGCCGCAGAAGCTCATGCCGGAAGACCGAAACCCCATCAGCAAATTCCTGGAGCGGATTTACAATCCGGCCTTCAACACGGTCATGCGATTCCGCTGGTTGACGATCCTCCTGGCCGTGGGCATCATCCTGATTACGCTGGTCCCCTTCAGCCAATTGGGCAGCGAGTTCATGCCGCCCCTGGAGGAAGGCGACCTGCTGTACATGCCCATGACCGATCCGGGCATTAGCATGACCAAGGCCCGCGAGCTGCTCCAGCAGACCGACAAGATTCTCATGCAGTTCCCGGAGGTCCGCAGCGTGATGGGCAAGGCCGGCCGGGCCGAGACGGCCACGGACCCGGCGCCGGTGAGCATGTTCGAGACGACAATCACGCTCCAGCGTGATAAGCACCTCTGGCGCCGCGTGCCGGTCCGGCGATTCTATTCCTTCCTGCCCGGTTGGGCGCAAGGACCGTACCGGAAATTCTGGCCGGACAGTCGGCCCCTCACGGTCAACGAGCTGGTGCTGGGCTACGTCGGCCCGGACGGGAAACACGTCGCCGGCCTGAACGATTCCCTCCAGATCCCCGGCCTGACCAACGCCTGGACGATGCCCATCAAGACCCGCATCGACATGCTCTCCACCGGCATCAAGACCCCCGTCGGCATCAAGGTCATGGGCCCGGATCTGGCGACACTGTCGGCCCTGGCCGCTCGCATCGCCCAGGTCATCCAGACGGACGCGCGGACCGGCCCTCACACGCTCAGCGCTTATGCGGAAAAGACCTTGGGCGGCTCGTACATGGACATCGCCATCGACCGCGACGCCATCGCCCGCTATGGCTTGAGCATCCAGCAGGTCCAGGACGTGATCGCCACCGCCCTGGGCGGCATGGGCGTCACGCGGACGGTGGAGGGCCTGGAACGCTACTCGGTCAACCTGCGCTACCCGCAGGAGCTTCGCGACAACCTGCCCAAGCTCAAACAGACGCTCGTGATGACGCCCTCCGGCAGCCAGGTGCCGCTGGCGCAACTGGCTGCTTTTACGATCCGGCCCGGGCCGGACATGGTCCGCAGCGAGAACGCCCGCCTGAGCAGTTGGATTTACGTGGACATCGCCCACATCGACGTGGGCACCTACGTCCGGCAGGCCCAGCAGGCCGTCGCGGCCGCCGTGCCGATCCCCACAGGCTACAGCGTGGTCTGGTCCGGCCAATACGAGTACATGCAGGAGGCCAACCGCCGGCTGATGGTCGCCGTCCCGCTGGCGCTGGTGTCCATCGTGCTGCTGCTGTATCTGTCGTCGCGGAGCTGGCTGCGGGTGTGCATCGTGCTGCTGGCGGTGCCGTTCAGCGTGGTCGGGGCCGTCTGGCTGCTGTACCTGCTGGGCTACAACCTCTCGCTGGCCGTGTGGGTGGGCATCATCGCCCTGGCCGGCCTGGACGCCGAAACCGGCATGGTGATGCTGCTGTACCTGGACAACAGCTTCGAGCGGTTCCGCCGCGACGGCCGGATGCGCGACCCCAACGACCTGCGGTCGGCCATCCACGACGGCGCGGTGAAGCGCATTCGCCCCAAGACCATGACCGTCCTGGCGGCCTTCAGCGGCCTGCTGCCCCTGCTGTGGGCCAGCGGCGCCGGCGCCGACACCATGCGCCGCCTGGCCGCCCCGATGATCGGCGGGCTGACCACCAGCTTCCTCATGGAGCTGCTGGTGTACCCGGTGATCTTCTACCTGGCCAAGCGGCTGACGATGCGCCGGCAATTTGGCCACTGAGTGGGTCAGTCGTCACAGGGCGGTGACTTGCTATCGAGCGCTCAGGGACTTGCCAACCCGTGGACGCCTTGGCGGTGTTCATCAAGGCAAATCAGGGGTGTTTGGGAGGGCTTTGCCAGAAAATGGCGGCCTCAGGAAGGCAGACGACTCGGATAACCAGCGGCTGGCCCGGAGGAGGGGTCTCGACCAGGATGCCCCAGCGCTTGCCGGGACGGCAGGGCACGGCGTCGTACATAATCAATCGTCCGGGCCTACCAGCCACCGGCAGGCCGACGGGATCGTACACGTACGGCTTGCCGGAGATAGGGCAGACCAGGGGCGGTATGGAGTTGTCGCCGACCTTGCCTAAATCGTCCAGGCTCTTGGGCAACTCCCGATGCGTGACGTAGTACAACAACAGCGGCCCGCCAATGTCATGGAGGCGCTCGGCGCATTGATCCAGATCATCACTTTTCGCGGGCATTGTCGCCGCCGGGGCCGCCGGCTGCTGGCAACCCCCCATCCACCCGATCGATGCCAGTAAAATCGTCAGCCCAAATCGGCTAAGGACCTGACTCATGCTGGCCTCCTGAGTCTATGATCGTCGTCGTGCGATCCGTAGTAGGATTGGAAGTACTTTCAGACTTTGCCGGCTGCGAGGCCGCCCCCAATTGCATTCCCCGCATCTGCTCTTGGAACGATCCTTCCTCCACCGCCCCTTGAATGAGCTTGGTGCCGCTCTGCTCGGCCTTGGACATGGGCTGAAGTTCATCCGGCTGCATGGCCACGTGGGGCGTCAGGAAGATCAGCAGTTCGGTCTTGGTCTTTTGGTCCACCGTGTGCCGGAACAAAACGCCTATGCCTGGCAGATCGCCCAGGAAGGGTATCTTGTCGACGGCCTTGGTGAGGCGATCCTGCATGAGGCCGCCGATCACGATCGTCTGGCCGTCGCGGATGGCCACGCGGCTGTAGGCCGAACGGTTGTCGAAGACCGGGGCCGTCACGGCCGGCATGGTACCGGAGGCCTGGGAGATGACCACCGAGGAGCTCGACAGGTCGGAAATCTCCGGATTGACGTCCATCGTCACCAGCCCGTCGGGGTTGATGTGCGGGGTGACGTTCAGGATGATGCCGACGTTGTCGTATTGGACCGAGTTGATAGTCTCGCCCGTGTCGGTCACGCGGGAGTTGGTGATGAAGGGGACATACTGGCCGATCATGATCGAGGCCAATTGGTTGTCGCTGGTCAGAATGTACGGCCTGGAAAGCACGTCCAGGTTGCCCACGGAGGCCAGGGCGTGAATGGCGGCGGTGACGTTCTGCTCATTCAGCGCGAAGACAAAGCCCGTGCCGCCAGTGCCGATGCCGAAGTTGCTTCCCGCGCTAAACCCCATGTTGCCATCGCGAATGTTCAGGCCGGAAAACTCCACGCCCAGGTCCAACGTGCCCTGGTGGGTGACCTCGGCCACGAGGACCTTGATCAGGACCTGCGGCACCGAACGGTCCAGGTCGGCGATGATCGCCTTGACGCGATCAAAGTTCTTGGAGGCGGTCGTGACCAGCAGCGAATTGGTATCCGTGTCGGCGACGATATAGGCCTGCCCGGCCAGGCTGGCCGCCGCCGCGGCGGCGTTCGGCGACGACGACCGAGCGGCGGCAACCGTCATCCCCCCTTGAGCGACGCCCACATTCCGGATGCCGCCCGCCGAGGACGTCGGCAGGGAGCTGAAACCACCGCCACCCATGCCGCCGCCCATCCCGCCGCCCATCGAGCTACTTCCAAACCCCATCGTGCCGGCCGACTGGCGAGCGGTGGTCGTCGTGCCGACGGAGCTCGTTCCCGTCCAGCCGAACAGCGTGTTCAGGACCGATTCGAGGTTCTTCGCCTGAGCGTTCCTGAGATGATAGATGAAAAAGCCCTGCTGCTCGGCGGGATTGGCGTCCAATTCCTTCACGACGCCCTCGATCACCTTCAAGATGTCGGGAGCGGCGCTGACCACCAGCGTGTTGGTGCGGTCGTCGGCCGAGGCGGTCACCTTGACGCTGCGCGCGCCCTGTTCGGCCTCGCTGGTCGTCTGGCCGGCGCCGCCGGGCCCGCCCGGCATCCCGAAGAACCGCCGAAGGCCGCCGCCGAACGGGAATCCCGCCCCCGTGGCCGTCTGGGTCGGTTGCTCCTCCTTGAAGATATCCGTAATCAACTTGGCCGCGTTGGTCGCGTTGGCGTTCTTCAACTGGAACACCTCGACCTGCGTCAGCCCAGCCATCTGCACGTCCACGGCCCGGACGATCTCCACCAGCTTCCGGATGGTGGCCTCGGTCCCCGTCACGATCAGGGTGTTGCTGGAGGCATTGGAGGTCACGTCGGCGCTGGATGGAATCAGCGAGGCCAGGTCGGCCTTGAGCTTGACGGCGTCGACATGCTCAAGGGGAATGATCTGCGTCACTATCTGGTCGGTGGACGGCATCCGGTTCGGATCGTTCCCCGACCGCACGGGAATGAGCTCTTTTTTCGCCTGGTCGATCGTGACCACCTTCAGCGTCCGCCCCATGCGAATGGCCGCGTATCCCTTTTCCTTCAGCACGGTGTCCAGGAGCAGCACGGCCTCGTCCACGGTCAGCGGCTGGCGGCTCATGATCGTGACGCGTCCTTCCAGCTTAACGCCTTCCACGACCACCAAGCCCGCGGTCTCCGAGAGGTACTCCAAAACGGTCTGGATGGAGGCATCCTTGAAGTTGAACGATATCGGCGACCCCGGGATACTGGGCCGGGACGCCGCCGGCTCAGTCGTCGCCGGTTCGGACGTCACGGGCTGGGTCGCCACTGGTTCAGACGCCGTGGGCTGGGATGCCGCCGGCTCGGTCGTCGCCGGTTCGGACGTCGCGGAGGCCGTCTGGGCCACCGGTATCGTGGTGACCGAGGAGGAAATTTCCGTCTCAACCCTCATCGCCGGTTGAGAAGACGCCGGCTTCGTCGCCGTCTCCTGCCCCACCGCCAAGTAGCCGCCCCAGATAAGAATCGTGATCCAGAGAGCCGCCATGCCCAGGGGGTTCGCCCCTGGAAGCCGGCGGGTTTCCGTCACGATTCGACGTGATTTGCGGTGTGGCGTTTTCATGATCATCTCACTTCCTGCAAACGGCGTTGCCGCATCCGTTCTAGAACGTCACCGGCGTCCTTGCCCGACGTGCCGCCGGATTGACCCGCCGCCTCCGTGGTGGAAGCCGGCCGCGAGGAAGCACCGGGAGAGCCCAGTGTTCCCGCCTGGCCGATCAAATTTTCTCCGATGAAGATCCTGCGCATGGTGCCGCCGGACCGATATTCCACGCTGTCCAACGAGATTGAAATCACCGTGCCGCGGCTGAGGGCCTGTCCGCCGACGGCCTTGAGCGTCTCGCCTGTCTGGCTGTCTTCAAAAAACGCCAGGCGCACGTTCCCCCACGTGGCCATCCCCGTCAGGATCAGCGAGCCCTCGCCGCCGTGGGGAGGACCGGACCGGTTGGCATCGCCCTCTTCTTGCGAGGGGGCGGCCCTGTCGCGTGCGAAGATATTGCGATCCAGGATCAGGCGGTAAGCCTCCCAGGAGGTCTTGGGGCTCGTCGTGGGGGCGCTGGTGGGCGCGGCGCCCATGACCATTGCCGCCCCCAGCAGGGCCAGCCAACCCAAGGATGGAAGCGCCCGCCGCATTAGAGACCTCCTTGCGGTTGGGACCGCGCGGCGAGCGAGGCCGGGGCAGGCTGCGTCGTGGCGTACACGGTCGAAAGGCGCAGCTGGAAGGACAGGTCGTCCGTCCCTTCCTTGTGGGTGCTGAGCAGCACTTCCGTGACCTTAAGGGGGATCGCGGCGGTCTGAATGCGCCATAGCAAGCGGGCCACGGCCTTCATCTTTCCCGTGCCGAAGGCCTGGAAGGCGATTTCCGGCAGCGGACTCTTTTCAGCCAGGCGGTCCGGTTTCAATAGCGAGAGGGAAACGCCCGCCTCCTCCGCCCAATCGCGGACGGCGTGAAGGACCTGGCTTTCCGCCTCTCCGGGATCGCTCTTCATGCCGGAGGCCACCATCTGCCGCCAGTGGGAAGCCACCTGATCGCGACGGGCCAGCAGGGCCGTGGCGCGGTCCCATTCCGACGTCAAATGCGCCCGCTCGTCGTCGGTGCGGGACCGCCACGCCAGCAGGGGCGCAACGGCCAGGCGGTCCACCGCCAGCACCGTCACGGCCACCGCCGTGCCGATCAAGGCATATCGTTCACGTTTGGACAGAACCACGTCAGTCGGCTCCACGAAGGCTGAGGTTGACGGCAAACGACACGTCCCGCGACGTGCCGCCGGTTTGGCGAATGAACAGCGGTTTCACGCGGACTAACCGAGGATCGGATTTCAGGTGGTCGAACACCTCCAGCGCCGCCGCTTCGTTGACGGCTTTGCCCGTCAGAAGCGCCTGCATGTCCTGCCGGATCACCAGGCTAGTAGCCCAGATTTTGCCCTCTTGCGGAAAGGCCCCGGTGATCTCGCGCAGACAGTCCAACACCGCCGGGCGATGGTCGTACCACGTCCGGGCGAAGGTGACGTCGTCCGTCAGCGTCTTGGCTTGAGCAATGGCGTCTTTGTGCTGTGACAATTGCGTCTTCAAGGTCTGCACCTCTTGCTGCTTGGCATGCCAATCCAAGAAAAAGTAAACACCCACGCCCAGCAGGACCGCGCAGGCCGCCACGGCGGCCCCGACGCGCCATTTCCAGCCGCTTCGGGCCGGCGGGGCCAGCCGCGAGTGCAGGAAATCGATTCCCCCCCGGCCCGCGCAGCACGCCAGCGCCGCCGCCTGCGCCCATAGATTCTTTATCGGCACCGAGGGGGCCACAGCCACACCAAGGTCGGACGCCAATTGACCCAGCTTCCACGGCAGCCCCAGGGAGGTTTTCAGGCTGTCCCAGAACGAGGCATCCCGTTCGATCGAATCCCACATCAGCACCTGCTGGATGAGGCCGGATTCCTGCCCGCCCGGCGCCAAAGCCAGCAGGCGCCGCAACTCCCCCACCAGGGCATCGAACGGGGCGCCGGGGGCGTCCAAGCGAACGGACAAATGACGAATCAGGCGGATACCGCCGCCCGACTGAACGACCGCCTCGACGCCGCGGGGCAGCAGGCACAGGATCAATCGGCCGGCAGGAGAGGCCTCTTGTCCCGTCGCCATTGCCGCGGCGGAGACGGTGATGGCTTCAACAGACAGCCCGGCCGACCGCGCCATCGACGTCAATTGCCCGACGACCCGGCGCGGCGCCGCCACGAGCATCGCCGCCGTCCCCTGTCCGGCCGGCAAGGCGACGTAGTCGAACGACAAATCACTGGGACTGGAGGCAAACTCCAGCTCGGCGGCAATGGACAGCGCCCCTCGCAGCGCATCGGCGTCCGTGGCGGGGACGACCTTCTCCCGTGCCACGATCCAGGACGCCGCCAGCCCGATGACGCACCGCGACGCCTGGAAACCGCTGCGGCGCAGCACCGCCTTTAGCTCCCGGCCGAGCGCGTCGGGAAGGCTGAGGTTCAGCTCATCCGAAAAGTCCAGCGCGGCGGCGTGCAGGATCGTCCCCGCCGGGCCGTTCCAGCCGACCTCGACGGCGGTGATCCCCTGCTCCGTCACCGCCAGACCCAGACTTTTTCGCCGGCGTCTCATTGCTGCAAAACCTCCTGACCCGTGGTCGTGGCCGCCGCCACCTCATCCAGGGACGCCCCCGCCCTCAGCATCGTGAGAATCTCCGGCGCCAGCGGCCAGCCCAGGTAGGTAAGGTCCTGACGATAGATCACCCTCGGCGGGCTGCTGCGGGCGTCCACCACGATGCGGCATCGGCGGAAGGCCCGGCCGTCGCCGGAAACGCTCACAATGTCGGCTGAGAACTGGTACGCCCGCCCCGTGATGAGCCCGCCAATGGCGGTGGCCTTCGGCACCGTCAGCGCCTGGGTCACCCAGGCGAGGCTGTCCGGCTCCGACCCATTTTCCGCCCGCCCCGCCAACAAGGCGGACACGTCGGAGGAGTCCAGTCCCGGCAGGCACGCCAGCACCTCGGCCGGCGCGGTGTTCACGTTGATCAGCCCGCGCCGAACGGGGGCGGGAGTCGTCGTGATCAGGTCCTCGATGACCTGAAACTGGCTGATCGTCAGACCGGAACGAAAATAGAAGTCCAAAACATTCCGGAAGGGGCGCGTCCGGCGTTCCGACCGAATACGGTTCACGGTCACGTCGATTTGGCCTGACGAGATGTTCCCTTGCAGCAGGTCGGACAAGGCCTGGCTGTTGGCATCGTTGACGTTGAGGCGGGGCAGCCCGCTGGCCGTCGTGTTGAGCGTGGCGCTGTACACCGTCACATAGGGCAGTAGGCCGTGGTCCAACCGGCCGTCCTGGGTGGTGTCTTCGTTCGCGTCCAGCACGCCATTACGGTTGATATCCTCCCCCAAAATAATGTCCCGGGTGGCGCCTTTGACCAGGAAGAGCTCCTCGACAGTCTCCATGGGCGAGTTCTTGCAATAGTACGGATCGGGCAAGGACAGGTAGTACTCGTTCTCCCCGCCGTTGGGCGAGACGTCGTCGTCACTGTCCTGCCAGTCGATGATGGAAGCGGCCAACTCATCCGTCATGTCGGGCAGCATATCCAGCATGTCCTGCGAGGCGGTGGTGAGGTTCAGCTTGGAGGCCTCGTCCACGATACCGTAGGCGTAGGTATGGTCGTCCGGGGTGTATGGATCGAGGATCCAGAAGGCGCCCTGGCCGACGCGAACGGCCTGGCACGGCGTGTTCGCCTCGGAGGGCACATCTCCTCCCAGGGAGTCCACGTGCGACAGAACGTACTGGATGGCCCCTAGTTCGACGGCTTCGGCCTGCTGCGCGGAGAAGGCGTTGGCGGAGCAAACCGCCTCGACGCGCATCGCCTGGCCCAAGACCAGCACCAACCCCGCCAGCACCAGCACGATCCACATGGTCACGATGAGGATGGTGCCCCGCCGCGCCCTGCCTCGGCGGCTATGGATCGCCACCGGCCGGGGGGCCCTGGACCGCCTTGGCCTATCCTGGATCCCAGCGGGCTTCATGACGACCCTCCCGACGTGGTCGCGGTGCTGACCGCCTCTCCGCAAGGAATCAGCAACACTTTCGAGAATTGCGAACTGGAGCCGCCGGAAACGCCCTCCAGCTCGACGGTGATCTGGACGGCGACCGGCAAAAGGTCGCTCTCGGAGGTGGAATCCCAGGTGTCCTGCCAGGACGAACCGTCGAAGTACCTCAAGGTAAAGTTTCGCAGGTTGCGGCAGATGACCTCTTCCTGGGGCTGCGGCGTGACGGTGGCTAGAAGATTCGTCGTCAGACGTCGCACCAACATGGGTTGGCCGGAATTCGGGTCTGTTTCACAGGCGTATTCGATTTTCTTGATGTCCCCGATGCCGACATTGGGCTCGACGTCCTCCGCGGTGGCATAGAAGGTCAACCCGTCTCCCGCGGACCCCAAGACGTCCTTGCTCTGTCCCTCGAATGTTCCAGCCAAGATGCCGTTGGGTCCGGCGGCGGATTGCAGGTCCGCCGCGACCAGATCCACGGCCCACTGGCCCTGGCGAACCGCCTGGAGAGATCCCAGCGCGCTGGCCCGGGCCTTGAAGGCGATGGCCAGGCTGGCATAGAGCGACCCAGCCAGCAGGGCCGTCATGGCCAGGGCGGCCAGCATCTCCAGCAGCGTAAAACCTCGCAGAGGGGCTCGCCGCTCGATCATTGGGTCCCTCCCGTGTAGGCCAGGGTGGACAGCACCACGCAGCGATCCTGCCCCCGCTGACGCCACCAGACCGTGACCTCTATTTGCTGGAGCAATCCGATGCTGTCCCACGTCGAGACCTGGGCCGTCCAACGATAGCCCGGCTGGTCCGTGCCGAAATCGCCGGACAGGTCCGTTTTTTGCCATTGCTCTCCGGCCACCAGTTCCATCAGCTTGCCGTGGGCCAGGAACGAGGCCTGGGCCTGGTGGTGGGCAAAGTCAGCCGTGGCCAGGCAGAGGGAAAATCCCCCCATCACGGCCGGCAGGACGATCGCCAGCAGCACCAGCGTGGCCAGGATTTCTATGAACGTAAATCCCCGGCACGCGGCGCCGGAAAGGCGGCATCGGGGTGAGCGGAGCTTTTTTGCCATTGCCATCGTCATCGTGTCTCCGAAGGCGACGTGATCTGAAACCGTTCGGTGGCCGAGGAGCAGGCGATCTGATAGACCTCGCCTCGTGAGCCCCGAATCTCGATGACGGCCACGTCGCTTCTGCCGCTGGGATAGAACTGCACGTAGGAAGCCGAAGGATCGGTCGCATTGGATTGCAAAGAAACCGTAGCGCCGGCGGGAACCCGGAACTGCCGTCCCAACTCTTGATTGGGCTCGACGAACCCCCCGGCCTGCTCCACCGTCAGCCAATAGGTTCCGCTGGGCGCGTCGATGTTCAGGCGGCATCGGCTGCCCTGGGCAATGGCCTGGGACTGGGCCCATTGCATAAGCGACAGCATGCCCCTAGCGGAGTCGGCAATCTGCCGCGAGGCGAAAAAGCCGTGCAGCGAGGGCGCCGACAACGCCAGCACCACGCTGATCACAACCATTACCAGGATCAGCTCGATCAACGTGAAGCCCGCTGCCGTCCGCGCCCGCTGGCCTGCTGGTCGGCCGAAGGCGGCCGCGGCGGCGGACGGGTTATTTCGATGTCCAGTTGTCCACGTCATCGTCGCCGCCTTCCTGGCCATCGGGTCCGAAGGAATACAAGTCATACCCGGTGGTGTTGTGCGATCCCGGACAGCGATAGAGGTACGCGTTGCCCCAGGGGTCTTTGGACACGCTCTTCTTGAGATATGGCCCACGCCAGCCGTCGGCGTTGGCCGGCTGCTCCACCAGGGCCCCAAGGCCCTCTTCCGTGGTGGGGTACCGCCCGCAATCGACCTCGAAGGCATCCAGGGCGACTTCCATATTGGAAATGTCCGTGCGGGCCGCCGTCACCTTCGCCTGCTCGGTGCGGCGGGTGAACCGCGGCACGACGATGGCGGCCAAGATGGTCAGGATCACCATCACCAGCAAAAGTTCGATCAGGGTAAAGCCGCTTGGGACGAGGAGACTGCCTCGCCCTCGGCCGGAACGGACGTTCCCGCGAGCTGCATTGGTTTTCATGGTCGTTCCTATCAGTGAATGTAGTCCTGGAGAGTAAACACCGGCAAAAGCATGCCGATGACGATCGTTCCAACCACGGCGGCCATGACGAACAGCAAGGCCGGCTCCGCCAAGGTCACCAACGTCCGAAGGTGGCGGTCCAGCTCGGCCTCGTGCACGACGGCCAGACGCAGCAGTTCCTTGTCCAGCCGGCCGCTCTCTTCGGCCACCATAATCACCTCGGTAATCGAGGGCGGAAACAGGAGCCGGCAACTCGCCAAGCTCTTCGCCAGCGAGGTGCCACGCTGAACTTCATCGATCGAGCCGCTGACGGCATCCGTCAGTGTCTGGTAGCCGATGGCCTCCCGGGCCACCTTCAAGGCCGTCACCAGCGACACGCCGGCCCCCAACAGCGTGCCGAGCATCCGGAAAAAACGAACCAGGGCAAAATGGGCCAGCACGGTCCCCAAGGCCGGAGTCTTGAGGGCGATCCGCTCCAGATAGCGCCGAGATGTCTGGGCCTTGAGGAACCGCCGCAGGAGAACGGCCACCACGATCCCCACCGCCAGGAACACCAGGCCGTAGCGGGTGACGGCTTGGCTGACGGCGATGATGGCACGGGTCAACGCGGGCAGCGCCGCGCCGAATTCCAGGAAGATGGTGGAGAATCGCGGAATGAAGTAGGTCAGCAGGAAGATCAGCACGGCGGAGGCCACCACCGCCAAAAGCACGGGATAGACCATCGCCCCTTTGACGCGGGACTTCAAGTCCCGTTCGCGGCTGCGGAAATCGGCAATCTGGCCCAGCACGACGTCCAGGAAGCCGCCGGTTTCGCCGGCCCGCACCATCGCCACCTGAACGGCGGAGAAGGTCCGGGGCCATTTCGCCAGGGCATCGGCCAGCGACATGCCGCCGATGACGTCCTCGTAGATGGCGGCCCATTGCCGCTTGGCCGCGGCCTGAGAGGCCTCGCGGCTGAGGATGTGGAGCGCACGGCTCAACGCCACGCCGCCGGCCAGAAGGTTCGACAACTCTCGGATGAAGGACTCGGCCGCAACCTGGGAGACCTTACCGCCAGTTCGCCTGGACGGTTCCACCGGGGCAGCCTGGGCCCCTTTCAGCTCCTCGACCGCGACGGGAACAAGCCCCTGGCCGGCCAGAAGGTCCAAGGCGGCTGACCGATTGGCGGCCGGCACGTTCCCAGAGGTGCTCTGACCGCTGGACTGCAATGCTTTGTAGGCATACAGAGGCATGGACGCTTATCCCTCAGCGGCGGAGCTGTCTTTCTTGGCGGTTCCTTCAGGCGACGGGGCGGCCTCGTCCTCTTTAAGCTCGCTGCCGTTGTATCGCTCGTCTTTGGTGGCCCGCAGGACTTCCTCGACGGTGGTCCTGCCGTCGCGAACCAACCGCCATCCATCTTCCCGCAGGCTTCGCATGCCCTGGCGGGCAGCCTCCCTGCGAATCTCGGTGGCCGAGGTGCGGTCGAGGATCATGGTCCGGATGCGTTCCGTCACCGCCATGAGCTCGAAAATGCCCGCCCGGCCGTGATAGCCGGTCCCTTGACACTGACGGCATCCCGGCCCGTGATAAAGTCGCTCGGGGATCTCTCCTCCCATCTCTGCGCGAAGGGCGGCGGCGTCGGGCACGGGGTAGGGTTGGCGGCAAGCGGGGCAAATCAGCCGCACAAGGCGCTGGGCGAGCACCATCTCCAGCGAGGAGGCGACCAAATAGGGTTCGATGCCCATGTCCACCAGGCGCGTCACGGCGCTGGGCGCGTCGTTGGTGTGGAGCGTGGAGAACACCAAGTGGCCGGTGAGCGACGCCTGCACGGCAATCTCGGCCGTCTCGCGGTCGCGGATTTCGCCTATCAGAATCACGTCGGGATCATGCCGAAGAATGGACCGCAACCCCCGGGCAAAGGTCAGGCCGGTCTTGGTGGAGACCTGAATCTGGTTGATTCCCTCCAGGTGGTACTCGATGGGGTCTTCGATGGTGACGATCTTGCGTTCCACGTCGTTGATCCGCGATAGGCCGGCGTACAGCGTGGTGGTCTTTCCGCTGCCGGTCGGTCCGGTCACCAGCACGATGCCGTGGGGCAGCTCCAGGATGCGTTCCATCTCGCGGTGGTTGCGCTCGTCCATGCCCAGGCGCTCCAGGCCTAGCACCATGGCGCCGCGGTCCAGCAGCCGCAGGACCACCGCCTCCCCGTGCAGCATGGGAATGACCGAAACGCGCACGTCGATCTCGCGGGAGGCCACCCGCAGCTTGATCCGACCGTCCTGCGGGAGGCGCTTCTCGGCGATGTCCAGATGGCTGAGAATCTTCAGACGCGACACGATCTCCGGCTGGAACTGGCGCACGTCGGCGGGGATATTGGCCTCTTGCAGCACGCCGTCCACGCGATACCGGACGCGAAAGGAACTCTCGAACGGTTCAAAATGCACGTCGGTGGCCCGCCGCTCGATGGCCTCCGCCAACACCTGGTTGACAAAGGTGATGATGGACACGTCCCCGCCCGCCTCGGCCAGGTCCACGTCCTCTTCGGATTGGGAGTCCATCACGACCAAGCCGCCGTCGTCCGACTCGGACATCAGCGACTGGACCGTGTCGGCCCCGACGCCCAGCAGGGTTTTCAGGCAACGGTTGATGTCCGACGAGCTGGCCAACACGCCGCGAACCTCCCGGTTGCACGCCAGGCGCAGCTCGTCCAGGCCGGAAGAGTCAAAGAGCCTGTTGCACGCCACCAGCACCACCCCCTCCTTCTCCTCCAGCGGCACCAGCCCGTGCGTCATCAGGATGTGGGCGGGAAACTTCGCCAAAAATTCCTTGGAGGGGGGGTGCTGTTCTAGATCCACCAGCGGCATGCCGAACTCTTTGGACAGAAACCGCAGGACGTCCTCCTCCGCGACGCCTTCGGTCTTCAACAGCGCCTCGTCGACGGAGTAACCCTGCGCGATCAGTTTCTCAGCCTGGAGGGAGGCTTCCTCTCCGATCAAGCCTTGCTGCTTCATTCCTACCAGCAACTTTGTCATGGATCGTCCGCCGATCATGGGTCCGACAGAGCCGTCTATCGTGGCGTCAGTCCAACAGGCCCATCAACACCAGTTGGGCTTCCTGCCGCACGGTCAGAACTTCCTGGAGCTCTTTCTGGGCCTTTTTCAAATCTTCGTTGGCCTGACTGCGAGCATCCCGATAGGCCGTCAGGGCCGCCTTGATGTCCTCGGGCTTAGAGTCCGTGTTCCGAAGGACGGTTTGGAGGCTCGCGGCCTGCTTTTGCAGATCCGTCTGCGGCTCTTGAGAGGCCCCAGGAGGAGGTCCGCCCGGTCCGCCTGGTCCGCCGGGGCCGCCCGGCCCGCCACGTCCACCTCGGCCGAACATCCCGCCGCCCATCGCGCCAAAGCGGAGCTGGCGAGTCAGCGTCTGGACCTTGTCAATCTTGGGCTGGAGGGCTTGCCATTCCTCGTCGGTGGCGCCCAACGCCTCCTTCATCCTCTCCTGCATCTGTTGACGAAGCTCTGCCATCCGCTGCTGCCGCTGATCCGGGCTGCGGGCCCCCTGCGTGCTGGCTGGCTGAGTTTCCTGGGACAGCGCCTGGGTGATGAAGCTGCCTGCCGCCACCATGGCGGCTAACGCCAGAGCAATCACGATCTTAGGTCGCCACATGTCTGTACTCCTTTCTGGGAGATACATCGGTTGAAAAAACACTCGCCATTAATCCCCACATGAGGATCCGAGCGTTTATTTCTTTAATAGTTGCCGCAGGGGGGTGATTTATTTCCGGGGCTTGGAAAAATCTCTCCCCCTTCGGCCCTCCCCAAACGCGGCAAGAACGGAGATCCGGCTGGCCGACGCCATCCCCTGGAGTAGTTCTCCGGCGCCAAGGCGGCCGGGAAACTGCAAGCGGCACCCACCTCAAGGCTGAGCTCTTGGAACCTCCGCCCTGGCCTGCAAAGGGTTTGACAGAAACTCGCCGCGGCCGCTAAAATCCCCCGGCGTTAGCCGGCCGGACGGAAGCGAATGGATTGTCGCTGCGCCTGGGCCGCTTTTATAATAGTGGGAATCACGGATACGTTGATGGCCAAGACCCTGCTGAGCGAGCCGAGGACCGAGACCCCGGAGGGCGTGTTGTGCCTCTGGACGTCGCGGGCCACCTACAAGATCAAGAAGTCTCCATCCTCGAGCTGATTCAAGGGGTTGAGCCATACGGTTCGCCGGCGGCTTGGATCGCCCAACCGGACGTGATGCGAAAGGACGTATGCTGAACGTACTGCTGATCATGCCCCCCTCGCTGTCGCGAATTCCCGCCGGCAGCCTGGATCAGTTCCACAAGATCGACCTGGGGCGCTATCCCCCGCTGGGGCTGATGTACGTCGCGGCGGGCATCCGCCAGAATTCCTCTCACCGGCCGCAGATCTGGGACCTGTGCCTGGAAGACACCCTTTCCGAGGAAAGCCTCCGGGAAGGCATCCGCAGCCGCAATCCCGACGTGGTGGGGATATACACCACGAGCTTCACGTTGTGGGAGGCGCACCTCGTGGCCCGCATGGCCAAGAGCGTGCGGAAGGACATGCCGGTCTTGGTGGGCGGCCCCCACGTGTCGCTGTATCCCACCGAAACGCTGGCCTTCGACTGCGTGGATTACATCGTCCGCGGCGAGGCCGATTTCATCACGCCGGCCCTGCTGGACTGCATTGAGAAGGGCTCGCAGCCGGAGGGCATCCCGGGTGTGGGGTACGTGCGCCACGGTCAACCGGTGCTGAACAACGACGGCCCGCGGTTGGACCTGGACACGCTCCCCCTGCCGGCCCGCGACCTGACGCCGTACACGAAGTACTATTCCGTGCTGGGCAGCGACAAGGTAGCCACGACGATTATGTCCAGCCGCGGCTGTGTGTTCGACTGTTCGTTCTGCTATCAGCCCTATGGCCGCAAGGTCCGCTGGCGGTCTCCGCAAAGCCTCTGCCGGGAACTGGAGGAGTGCCTGCGGCTGGGCATTCGCGAGTTTTTCTTCTTCGACGAGAACTTTACGCTGAACGCCCGCCGGGCCGAGGAGGTGTGCGACGAGATCCTCTCCCGGAAGCTGGACATCTCTTTTGCGGTTCGCAGCCGCGTGGACACCGTCAAGCCAGGGCTGCTGGTCAAGATGCGCCAGGCCGGCTGCGAGCGCATCCAGTTCGGGGTCGAGAGCGGCACGCCGGAAATCCTCAAGGCGATGAACAAGCGCATCACGCCGGACCAGATCATCGCGGCGTTCCAGGCGGCGCGGCAGGCCGGCATGATCACGTACGCCGATCTCATGATCGGCTACCCGGGCGAGACGGTGGCGCAGATGGAGCAGACCTTCCGCTTCGCCAAGGCGCTGAACCCCGACTTCGTGCAGTACAGCGTGACGAAATTCCTGCCGGGCATCCCGATCTACCAGGAGGCGCTGCGGACCGGCAGAGTGAAAGACGATTTTTGGCAACGGTTCGCCGAGAATCCCCGTCGCCCCGATCTGCGATATCCCATCGCGTCCGATCAGGTCGACTTGGCCACGCTGGAGAGGCTCCAGCGCCGGGCTTATCTGGAATTCTACTTCCGCCCAAAGTATCTCCTGCACCGGCTGACCCGCCTGCGCAGCGTGCGGGAGTTGGTGCGTCAAGGCCAGGCCGCCATCGGGCTGCTGGCGAGGCAATTCACCTCCTAACCAAGGAAAGGGACAGGCGCCTTGTCGATCTCCAAGGAGTTTTGGGCGGTATTAGCTATCGCCCTGATCGGCGCGACCGTGACAAGCCTGGTGGGAATGCGCTCCGACGTCAGCCTGGGCGACGAGGTGTACCATTTCTACATGGCCAAGCGCTGGGTGGAGGGCGGGCACCGGCCGACGGAAGAATTCCAGATACACGCCAACCCCCTGGCGAGGCGCAAGTACACGGCCATGCCGTTGTGGCATGCGGGGCTGGCGGCTATCTGGTCCGTGACGGGCATTCGCCAGGATGTGGCCCAGGTCTACCAGGGCGCGTGGTACGTGGCGTTCGTGCTGGTGATGTACGACCTGGGCCGCCGGCTCTACCGGCGTCGCGTGGGTTTTTGGACGGCCCTGCTCGCGGCCACCATGCCGTTCATCGCCGTGTTTACCAGCCTGCTGTACGTGGACGTGGCCGCGACGACCTTATCGACGCTGGTGTTGTCCTGCCTGGTGCGGCGGTGGTTCCTGCGGGCGGGGGTCGTCCTGGGCCTGGCATTCCTCGCCAAGCAGAACACGTACTTTCTGGTGCCCCCCATCATCTTGTCAATCCTGCTGCTGGCACGCGGGACCTTTGGCCGCCGGCTGGCGTGGGCTATCGGTTGCTTGGCGTTGGCGGCCGTGCTGCACGCGCCGGAGTTGGCCTGGGGCTATTACAATCTGGGTAGCATGAGCCATCGCCACCCGGGGGTGCAGGCGTTGCAGCCGTCGCAGGCGTCGCCGACCGCCGGGCCTGTCATGGCAGCGGGCGAGGAGGCCGCTCCTGTCAAGGAGGTCTCCTATCGGTTCGTGCATCCGTCGGACTTCATTCGCGATCCCAAGATGCTGGTGAGATATCTGGGTATCCCCCTGTGGGCAGGACTTGCGCTGTCCCTGGGCCGCGGTACGGTCGATCTGCGGCGGCGGTTCAAACAGGGGGCGAAGGCATGGTGTCGCCCCACCCGCGGTTGGATCCTATGGCTTTGGGTGCTGATGTACATTCCACCCTTCGCGTACTTCTTCCATGGTTTCTACGGAGTGCGGTACCTGGCGCCGATCATGCCAATGCTGTGCGTGATCTCGGCCCACTCCTTATTCACCCTCCGTACGCGGTGGGCTTGGGTGGTGGCGCTGGGCGTCTTGGTGATGGGAGCGGGCCAGTTTGCCGCGGCTGAGACGTTTTTGTATGAGCAGCGACGGCTGAAGCCGGACATGATCGAAGCCTACCAGTGGGTTGTCCAAAACACCGAGCCGAACGCGGGGCTCCTCTGCCAGAATACGGTGCTGACGCCGATGACGCGCCGTCGGGCGATGTGGAGCTCCGAGGCCTCCCTGCCGGAGATCGGATACCTGCTGTGGGAAGCCAACGAGAAGGAAGCCTGCCATATCTTGCGGCGCTATGCGGTGGACTACATCTTCGTCGAACGGGCGAGGATCTATGACGACAGCACCGAGCACAGGCTGCCGGACTGGCCGCAGTCGTTCGTAACCAAACTGGAGGGCTGGCCCTCCATGAAACTGGTCTTCCGGAACAATGCAGCCGCCATCTGGCGGCTGCCGAAGACGGCCCCGCCAACCTCACCGTCCCTGACGCCGGAAGATCCTTAAGTGCCCCAGGATTCCCCAGTTCTGGAGGGCACCCCAGCAGGCGCGTTCCACACCTGCCGGAAGAGCGGCCGAAGGCACGGAGGGCGGTTTGACTGCGTCCTTGACAGGGATCCACCGGCAGGGATATAGTCGCACCGTCATCCGCCTGTCGGGGGCTGGACGCTGTGTTAAGAAGGAGCTGAAACTTCAGCGGGGCAGCCCATGGGGCCAGCGACAGAACAAGTCAAGCCGCGGGTCTTAGTGATCGTGCCGGCCTACAACGAGGCCGAGAGCATCGGGGATGCCCTCGATAGTCTGGCTGCGCACGCGCCCTGGGCCGACGTGGTGGTGGTCGACGACGCCTCGCGCGACGCGACGGCGGCGGTGGCCCGCGCCCGGGGCTGCGCGGTGGTGCAACTGCCGTGCAACCTGGGAGTCGGCGGAGCGATGCAAACGGGATACCTCTACGCCTGGGAAAACGGATACGACGTGGCCGTGCAGTTCGACGGCGACGGCCAGCATCGCGCCCTCCTGATTGAGCCGCTGGTGGAGGAGGTCGTCTCCGGGCGTGCCGACGTCGCGTTGGGCAGCCGCCTTCTAGACGGCGTGCGCTTCCGATTCCATCCCCTGCGGTTCATCGGTTGCTGGCTGTTGTCCGGGCTGGTCTCGGCCATTACCCGGCAGCGCATTACCGACCCGACCAGCGGCTTCCGCGCGGTGTCTCGCGGCGTAACCGGCTTTTTCCGCCAGCACTACCCCCAATCATACCTGGGCGACACGGCCGAGGCATTGGTCTGGGCGGCCCGACAGAAGTTTCGCATCATCGAAATCCCCGTACGCATGCGCCAGCGGACCGGCGGGGAGTCGGCGGTCGACTCGATCAAAGGCATTTGGCGCACCGGATGCATCATGCTGGCGGTGTTGATGGACTGCCTGGAACCGAAGTTTCCCGACGAGCCGGAGGTCACGGCATGATCGCCCAAGCCATGGAGTTCAGCCCCGCCCAGCGCCTGGTGCCGGTCATCGCCGCCCTGGTGGTCATGACCTTCACCCTGGAGCTCATCCGGCGCCGAAAGCTCCGTGAAGAATACGCCATTTTATGGATCGCCGGATCCGTGGCGTTCCTGGTGTTCGCCGCCTGGCCGAAGCTGCTGTTCCGAATCCGGGACTACCTGGGCGTCTACTATCTGACGACGGTGTTCATCCTGGCCTTCACGTTCCTGTGCCTGGTGATCATCGGCTTGTCCGCCGCGCTGAGCCGTCGAGCGGATGAGACCTGTCGCTTGGCCCAGCAGGTGGCGCTGTTGGAAAAACGTCTGGCCGATCTGGACTCCAAGCAGGCCCCTCCCCAGGCCAAATCGGAATCGGCTCCGTCCCCTCCACCCTCCCCGGGGGCCTTGCCACCCAAGCGGACCAAAGATCGCAAAGATCACGGCGCCGCGCGGCCGCCAATCGCATAGAGCAGCATGCCGAACAGCGGTCCGGCCCATTCGGGCGAAAAACGGATGGGCAGGACGTTGAGCCCGCCGCTTTCCACCAGATTCATCCCGTTGTCCCGGTAGAGCTTACGGAGCGCGCCGGGGGTAAAGGGAACCTCGCGTATCCCGGGCATGAACAGCGGACGAATGACCTCCCACAGCGACCAACGGTTGGGCACGATGGTGACAATCAGCCCGCCGGATCGAAGCGATTGTCGCAGGTGGGCCATAATCCTTGCCTGCTCCTGCGGCTCGAAATGCTCAAACAAACCGTCGGAGAAGACTAGGTCGAAGCGGCCGGCGTGCTTTTGCATCTCGAGGGAGTCGAGCAGATCCAGTTGCAGGTAGGCCTCCGCCTTTCCGTCGGTCGTTTTTCTCGTGATGGCCAACGCCTCGGCGGAGTAGTCCAGGGCCGTGGTTCGCCCCCCCCGAGAGATGAAATAGCGGGAAAAGAAGCCGCTGCCGCACCCGGCGTCGAGGACGCACATCCCCGGCTGCACATAGCGGTCCAGGAGGCGCAGAATCCGCCGCTTAGACCAACTGAGTTTCTTGTAAACGTGGTCGGCGGCCCAGAACTTGTCCCAGTCTTTCGGCGCCGCTCTACCTGACATGGGATATATCTTCCTGCCTGCGAAACACCGAATCGATGAAACTGCGGAGGCCGTGGAACTTGCGGCGGAGGTCGCCAAGGTCCCGCATGCTGATGAGCATAGAGAGCATCTGGCGCGGCCGCAGGTAGAACTGGCGCAGGGCCAAGTTGATGTAGTGGTCCATCTCCTGTTTCGACAACTGGGGGTAGTTCAGCAACGTCACCTGCTCGCCGTTGCGGTCGACCCACTCCGTCCAGTCCTTGGGCACGAGATAGCCATTTTCTTTGGCCCAGCGGTACATCTCGGTGCCGGGGTAAACGCAGATGCCGGAGGCCTGCATCGTGTCCAGGGGGAGGCTTTTGGCGAACTCGATGGTGGCGGCGGCGCTTTGGTGCGTTTCGCCGGGAGCGCCGATCATAAAACAGCCGTGCAGCACGAAACCCAGCCGATGCGCCGCCTGGGCGAAGCCGCGGGACTGCTCGATCGTCACGTCCTTGTGCACTGAATCCAATTGCTGCTGCGTGCCGAATTCGAAACCGACCATCAACATTCGGCACCCGGCCCGCTTCATCAACGGCAGCAGGTCCAACGGCATGTCCACGCGGGCGTTGCAGCTCCAGGTGACTTTCAGCCGGCGTCGCAGAATCTCCTCGCACACATCGCGGCAGTGTTTGGGCGACGCGGTGAACGTATCGGTCTCGAACATAATCTCCCGAATGCGGGGAAACAGCCGATAGTCCGACTCGATCTCGTCCACCACCAACCCTGCCTCGCGGCATCGCACCACCCGTCCGCTGATCAGACTCATGTCCCGGCAAAAGGTGCACCGTCCATAGCAGCCTCGGGCACTGATGAGCGTCAGGAACGGCATACGTTTGCCGAGGTCGGGATACCACTCCGGCTGGATGAAGTGCCACGCGGGGGTGGGTAGCTCGTTGATGTCCACGGGCAAGCCGGCCGGATTGTGCACGATCCGGCCGCCCTGGAGGTACGAGATGCCGGCCACCCGATCACGAGGGACGCCGTCGGCGAGTTGGCGCAACGGAAGGTCGTACTCGCCCCGCACGATCACGTCGACGGCCCCGTCGGCATGGGCGAAGGTGTCGTCCGGCTCGGCCGAGACGTGGGCTCCAATCAACACGGTCTGCGACCCGCGGATGTCCTTGGCCAGGCGGGCGTAGGAGATGTCGTTGTAGATGGACGGGGTGGTGGTATGACAGACCACCATGTCCGGGCGGAACTCCTCCAGCTCGTGCCGGATTTGATCGCGCGACATGTTCAGGGCCGCCCCGTCCGTGAAACGGACTTCATGGCCGCCTTTCTCCAGGTAGGCCGCGGCGATCAGCATCCAATCGGGATGCCGCTGAACGCGCCCCCGGCTCTTAGCGGCCCAACGGGCGGACCGGCAGAACCCGTCGAAGTAGGGCGGATTGAGCATGTAAATCTTCATCGGTTGGCGGCACTCCTCACACCGACGGACGGACCGGACCTCACCGCGACGCCCCCCAGGCCGCTCAGAAATCCAAAAGTCCTCGCGAACGCCCGCAGGAACATCACGGGGATATGCAGGAGGACCACCGGCCTGCCAGACGCCCGAAGCATCCGCCACGCTGTGGGCAATTGGATGCCCAGGAGCGTCACCAACACCGCCAGCGGCGCCAGCCACCCCCAGGGCAGCCAACTTACCGCCAGCGTCAAGAGCAGCAAGACCACCAGCACCGGCTCGATGGCATCCTTCAGCCGAGTATAGTCGTCGTCGCGGGCTATGCGCGAGTGGCGGCGCCAAAGCTTGACCCGGTAGTAGCCGTGACGGGTCTGCTCCCTGAGGTACTTCCACAGGTGGTTCGTGTGATGATGCGCGACGGTAGCCCCTCGGACCCAGGCCAGCTTATACCCCGCGGCTCCGATTCGATAGCTCAGGTCGTTATCCTCGCCGCTGGCTGTAGGATAGCTCTCATCGAACCCCCCTACCGCCTCCATGACCTCACGCCGGATGGCAAGATTGTAGGAACCTGCGGCCCGGACAAACTGGCCAAACCGCCGGTGACGTGCCACGATCTCCCAATGGATGCCGGCGGCGATCCACCCGTCGTTGGCCATGGTGTAACTTCCGCCGGCCGCACCCACGCCGGGCTGCTGGAGCGCCTCGACCAGTTGCACGGCCCAGTTCGGGGCGGGGATGCAATCGGAGTCGGTGAACAACACGTACGGCGCCCGGGCGGCGCGGAACCCTTTGTTCCTAGCCGCCGCGGGACCGGCATTGGGCTGCCGGATGACGGGATCGGCGCCGGCTGCGGCAGCCAACTCAGCCGTCGCATCGCTGGAACCGTCGTCCACCACAATCACCTCCGGCGGCTGGGGAAGGCCCTTCTGGTCGCGGGCGGCGCGGACGGCTTGCTGGATCGTGGCAGCGGCGTTGTACGCCGGAATGACCACGGAAACCGACAAAGGCAGCGATCCCACAACCGTCTCCTTAGAATTTCCAGTCTTACAGATTATCATACTGGGACCCGGGCTTCACAAGTCCCTGGCGTTGAGGCGGCCAGCACCCGTTGAGGGCGGGCCGCCAGAGATAGAGATAATATCTTGCCTGCGGCACGCCCTGTTGGCTACAACGAGGCTTGTACCAGGCTTATCCTGGCACAATTTCTGATTTGCGGTGCAAACTATTGAGTGAGGCGATCCCATCCCTAACGAACCGGGGGCAAGGCGACTGGCTCGCCGGGTTTCCTCCTCATCGCGGGCATTTGCTTCTGGCCGGAGTTGCTTTGGTCCTGGTGTACCTAGCCGGGGTTACGGGTTTGTGGTGGCCTACCCCCGATAGTGCCCTCTACCAGGGCTTGGCCAAGTCGTTGCTTTCAGGCCAGGGATACCGTTTCAACGGCCAGCTCCACAATACGGCCACCCCGGGGTTTCCGCTCATCCTGGCTGCCTTGATGGCTGTGTGCAACCCGGCCATCTACTACTGGGCGGCGAACCTGCTTGTCGTTTTCTGCGGGCTGGGGGCCCTACTGTTCAGCTACCTGGCCGTGGCGCGGATTGCCGATCGACGGATGGCTTTGGCGGTGACCTTGGCGGTGGGGCTGTCCTACAAGACCTACGAAGTAACCCATCTGATCCTGACGGATGCACCGTTCGCGCTGGTCTTCTGGTGCCTTGTATACGCCAGCTTGCGTTACCTTTCCAAAGGCCGGGGCCTTTGGCTTCTGACCGCCGGGGCGCTGACGGTGCTGGGGCTAACCATACGGGTGCCTGGAGCGATCGCCCTGGGAGCAGCCGCCGTGGGGCTGGCACTCGACCGATCCCTCAGTGCCCTGCATCGCAGGCGATTGGCGGCGGCTGTTATCCTAGGAGTGACGGCTGCCGTCCTTGGGGGTTTCTATCTGGTGGGGAAGAGTATTTCTCCACAGGCTCCCGGCTACGCGATTGCCGTCCATGAGGGTTTGAGGTCGACGACCGTTCTGGTGCACCGGCTCAAGACCGCGTTGCTGCCGTGGGTGCCTCTGGCCACGGTTCTGGGCGGTCTGACCACCAGTCAAGAGTTCGCGCCGGCCGGAGTGGCGTTTGGGGTGCTGACCCTCGTGGGGGTGATCAGCATGGCATGGCGCGGCCGCCGATTTACGCCGGTGGTCGTGGTGCTGGTATGCCTGGGATTGGTGCTGGTCGCCCAGATCCGCGGGCGATATCTGCTGACGATCTACCCGCTGGTTGTCTTGCTGATGTTCGAGGGACTGTGCCGGTGCATCCAAGCGGTGGTTCGATGGACCCGATGGAGCAGCCGCGCCTACCTTTACGGCGTCTCGATCTTGGTGATCCTGATCATCGCCGTCAACGCCCTGCGGCTCGGCCGAAACGCCTTCTACTACGGCTACCTCGGCCGAAGCCATCCCCACAAGTACTACGCCACCATCTCTAAGGGCGATTTCGTCGAGCTGTTCGACATAGCCGATCGAATCACGAACCCGCCGGGTCCCATCGCCGCCAGCAAGGACGAGACCTACGAGCTACACTACCTGACCGGCCGAATCCTCATTCCCATCCCCCACAGCCTTCGCCCGCCCTTGTCGGAGGCCGATGCTCTCTATGAGCAGTTCATGGCCACCCACGCCAACCTCTATGTCGTTACGGCCATCGAGCAACCTTTTTACAATCATTTGAAAGAGCGATTCGCTTCAACGCCCGACCTGAAACCCCTGTATCTGGGCCAGCAGCACCTGGTCTACCAGCGCGTGGAGCCGGCCTCGCAGCAGGCCACCCGCGCGGCAAGCCGCGCTTCGTCGGCCCCCTAACGTCCCCGTCACGGACCGCCCCCAGCCTCCCCGCCGGATTCCGCAACTTCCGTCGCCTCCGAACGCCCGGACCAGCAACGGCTCCAGGACGATACGCTTGGGCCCATCAGCGCGTCCTGCCTACGGCCCGCGAGGCCGCGGAGAAACTGCGATACAGCAGAACGTCGTAAATGATCTTGAGCCCGCCCCCGATGAAGAACGGCGCCGCCAGCAACATGGGGCTCGCCAACAGCATGGTCGCCAGGCTCGGCGAGATCGCCGCTCCGACGCTGCGGGACACGGCCGTCACGCCCGCGGCGGCGGATCGCTCGTGAGGCTCAACCACCGCCATCACATAGGATTGCCTGGTGGGCACGTCCATCTGGCTGATGCTGAAGCGAAGCAGCAGCAGTGCGATGGCCAGGGACACGTTGGGCATCAGCGGCACCAGGATCAGCAGGATGTTGGACGGCAGATGCGTGAACACCATCGTGTTGACCAGGCCGATCTTGGCAGCCAATTTCGCCGCCGCCAGCGCCGAAATCGCCGCCAGGATATTGGCGCCGAAGAAGATCGCTCCCAGCGTGGCCGGCTGAACGCCGAAGCGGATGTGGAACCAATACGCCACGATGCTCTGGATCACGAAACCGCCGGCAAACGCATCGAGCGAGAACAGGGCCGACAGCTTGGCCACCACGCCCTTGGACCGATGCAACCCAAGGAAGGCGCGGACACCGCTGGTCTGCGAGGAGGCATCAGAGTGCGGCGCAACCTCCACCGCCCTCGACAGCCCCAGGAACAGGAAGCTCAGCACGGCCCCTGCTCCGGCGTAGCCCCAGACCACGGTGCGGTAACTGCTGACCGCGGGCACGCCGGCGTTCTGGAGCACTTGCGTGACCACCCCGGAGGCCAAGGCGCCCAGGGCCGTCGCCAGCGAGCCGACGAGGTTGTACCAGCCGAAGACGTGCGTCCGTCGGCGGTCGGGAATGATGTGCGACAGGGCCGCCTGCTCAACCGACAGGAATGGTCCGACCTCGTTGCCGCTGGGACTGATGACGCCGATGGTGGCGGCCAGGACCAGCAGGGCGAAATTGTCCGTCAGGGCAAACACGATGCCCGCCGACACCATCAGCATCGCGCCGATCAGAAGGGTGCGCTTCCGGCCCAGGCGGTCCGCCGTGGTGGTCAGCCACAGCGACACGCCAATGTCGCCCACCAGCGTGAGCGTCAGCAGCAGGCCGATCTTAGCGTCCGACAAGCCCATCTGGGCCAGGTAGAGCACCAACAGAACGGACAGGAAGCCGTAGGCGAACATCCGAACGGAGCGGGTGACGAACAGCAGCCGGATATCCGCCCTGTGCGGGTTGGCCGTGGGGTGCGATGTCGCCGATAGGTCAGCGTGCATTATGGGAACGCTTGGGCGGCTTTGCTTGCTTGACCATTTCCTGACAGTAGGCGTACAGGGCGTCGTAGACGATCCATTCCGCCCGGTTCATTTCCAGGTCGTCCTTGTAGCCCAAGTGCCGGAAGCCCTCGGCGATGGCCTTCAGGCCGGGCCCTTCAGGCTGGTTCCAAAGCGCGTTGTCCGTATCGGCCCCGTTGACGATCTTGGCCATCAGCACCAACGCCGGGTCCTTGGCCAGGCCGTACTTCTTCACGATGGCGTCGAAGGAGCACTCTTGGCCGTGGTGCCCCAGTTCCACATCTTTGACGTCGAAGGGGACGGCCTGTTCCTGCCGGGCGATCTCTGCGACCCTCTCGGCCGGGGCGAAAAGGAACTCCGCCTGCGGATCGATGAACCTCTTGATCAGCCACGGACAGGCCACCCTGTCCACCTTCGCACGCTCGCGAGTGATCCATTTCATTGTTCGGTTTCTACTCCTTCGTGAGGGTGCCGTCGGAAGTCACGACGACCTCGGCGGTCTTGTGGCCTTTGGCGTATTCGGCGGCAAAATGCGTCACGGGCGCAGCGAGCTTAACGACTTTGCCGTCTTTTGTCTCGTAGCGGATCTCGATGTTCTCGATCCGCGTAATCTTCGCGCCCTCGGCGGCCTTCTCGATGGCCTTCATGGCGGCCTCCGGAACGTCCTTGGCGTCCACGACGAGCGTGACCTCCAGAATGGTGCCGTCGGCGATGATGTCCATTTCCTGTTCGGCCGATCCGTTCTTAAACTCCAGATCATACACGGTGACGCCGTTCTCCTGGTCCACGTCCATCTTTTCGATCTCGCCCTTGGGGAACGCATTCTTGAAGGCCTTGGCAGCAGCATCGGGTAGTTCCACTTTTGACTGCTTGGTCCTGGCCGGTTCGAGGCCTCCCTTGGGGGCCTTGAGCACCGTCCCGTCCGCGGCGACCTTAACCTCGCCTTGGCCTTCGACCTTGGCTTCGTAAATTACCTTCGGCGTTTCCAGTGTTACGGCCTTCGGCGCCGCCCAGATTTCCCCCTTCTCGATCTTGGCGAGGGTCGCCCCCAGCGCGGCCTTGACGATGGCCTCGGCCACAGGCCGGGGCAGATCCTTGTCCGCAATCACCGTCTCGATCATCACGACCGTACCGTCCCTAGCTACCGTGGCCTCCCTCTTCGTCTGGCCGTCGGTGAACTTGACCTCGTAGAGAGACATTCCCTCTTCGTGGACGGCCTTGACGGCGCCTAGCGTGGCCTGGGGAAATTGCTTCTGAAGCACCTGCGCCACCGTCACCAGCTCGGAAAGGTTCAGCAGTTCCTTAGGGCCCTCTTTCTTGGACTCTTTAGACTCACCCATGGCTTTGCCTTCATCTTTGTGGCCCTTGTCTTCGCCTTCACTGTCCTTGCCTTCCTTTTTGCTGTCTTTGCCTTCCTTCTCCTCGGCAGCCTCATGGTCCTTCCATTTCAGCGGCTCCACGACCGTGCCGTCGGCCGCGACCCCGAGCTCTCCTTTGGTGCCATCCTTGGTGACATCGACCTCATAGACGACGCGGGCATCTGAAAGCTTTGCCAACTTGATCTTGGCCTGCACTTCTTCCTTCAGAATTTCCTTGATGGCGCCCGGGGCGGCCTTGGCGATCGCATCAGCCGCCGCCTTGGGCAGGTCTTTGGTCTCGATGGGGGTCTCGACGGCGATCACGGTGCCGTCTTCGGCCACGTCTATCGACGCCTCGGCCTTGCCGTTCTGCAAGTCGATGTCGAAGACCCGCACACCGTGTTTAACCTCCGCCTCGACCTTGGTCACCGCCGCGTTGGGGAATGCCTTCTTCACCACCGCCTCGACCGCCGCCGGCAAGGACGACTTGGACGCGACAGCCGCTTCCTGTTCAGCCATGGCGACGCAGGCCAGCGATAGTCCCACAAACATCGCCACGCATCGGATAGTACGTGATCCTGACATGCCTTGATTCTCCTTATTCCGCGCCGGCCCCTTGCCGGGCGCCCAAAACCGGATGCAGCACGCGCCGCAATCCCATCGGGAACGACATTAGATGGCCGAGATGAAACCACGATGAAAGAGAAAGATTATTTCCGCCTATTTGGGCACCGTCCAAAGGCTGCGGCCACTGGGTGGCAGGCTAATTATAGCGCGTGGGCATCACGCGCGCCATCCCCTGAAAATCTCGACAGAGAAAAATAGAATACGTCCTCTCCACGCCGCCGACAGAACTGCGCACCTTAACGAGGTGCTTCTGATAACTTTTGAATCTGTCCTGAAGCGGCTTAGGCATCCCGACATCGCTGCCCAAGACCAGGATCGCATCGTAGTGCACCAGATCGTGGAAGGTCGGCCACGTGTCGAACTCGTTGATCCGACGGCCTAGGTCCACACAGTAGGTGTCGGGCTGACCATCGACATAAAACCCAAGCAAGGCAGCGGTCATGTAACGATCGGAGAAGATGAACCGCTGCGGTTTGAGCTCCTGGGAGAAACGGGCCACGTCATGCCCCAATTGAACCGAGCCACAACGAAATTTTCCAAGCGGGTCTAAATTGTGCGGGAAGGTCAGCATGGGCACGATAAATAGTATGATCGTCCCCACACCGGCCACCACAACGGCTGCATCCGTGAGGCGCCGGAGGTGAACGTTCAGCTCGTGGCGGCGGGCTAGAAAATACGCACTGAAACTGACCAGGGCCGCTAGGTAGCAACACAAGGCCCAGTTGGCCAGCACCTGGCCTTGGAGGCTCTTGAGCAGAAATAGAACAAGCGGCAGGAGGGAGAACCAGAAGCATAGCGGGTCTTGCTTGCGCCACTTGATCGAGGCCCAAATCATCATCGGCAGTAGCAGCGGAGTGATGATCCCCAACTGCGAGCCTGCGAACTCAGCAAAGCTCCTTAGTGAGGCCTGCAAGCCCTGCTCGAGGTGGATGTGGCCAACGTTGTGGAAGATGTTCACCCAACCATGCCGTGCATTCCAGAGGACTATAGGCGCTATCACCGCCAGGCACAGGGCAAAGGCCAGGTAAGGCCAGGGAGTCAGCAACTGCCGGCGTGCGGGCGAAAGCAATAAGAGTAGCAAAGCCGGTAAGAAGAAAATGGCCATGGTGTACTTGGTAAGGATGCCCCCCCCTACGGCCAGGCCCAGCAGAATCCAGTCTAAGGGAGCTCCGTTCTTCCATGCCCGGTGCAACAGCAGCAGCGACAACAGCCACAGGAAAATCAGCGGCGGGTCGGTGGTCATACCGAGGCCATAGAAAGCATAGATAGGCGTGACCTGCAGCATCGCCGCCGAAAGAATACCGACCTTTCGGTCGTAGAGCCGCCGACCCAGGAAATACAGAACTAGGCTGCTGGCGAACGACAGGACAATGGCCGCTGCTCGGACTCCCAGCACCGTGTTGCCCAGCAGCATCCGCGTGCACCAGATGCAGATCGCCACGCCGGGCCCTACGGTCACATAGCACCAGTCCAGCTTCCTGGAGCAATCCCAGTAAAGGGCCTCATCGCCGCTGAGTTCATTAGGCACAGTCACAACATACCCGATGCGAAAAAGGCTTAGACCCACGAGAAAAAGTAGCAGATACAGTTCCCAGCGGTGCCCTCCCAGAAGCCTCCAAACCCCCAGCCCCACTGCCACGAAGGCCAGGCCGAGCCACGAGCAAGTCGCCCACTGCCGCACATCGCCCAGCGCGCATAGGCCAACAAAGGCTAGCCAGAGGCCTCCAAACAATACCAAGGCCTTCGCCATGCAAATGCGGTCCACGGCCGGTGGGGGCAGACCCAACGATCCCACATCAGCCGAGTTCGGTATCCTGGTCATAGCAAGTCCACGGTACTCTACCGGTGCCGCAGTGGTTCGTCCAGAAGCCGCGACTAACGGCCAATGGCACAAGGCCCTTTCGGCGGTTCAGTCCCGTGCCGCCGTCGTGCAAGAGCATGCCACCCACTGATTGTGCCCGACACAATCGCAGCGATCCCCGCCCCCAGGGCTGCCAATCCAACCTGAAACGGAAAGACGAAAGGCGCTTGGCCGGAAAGGTGCGCGACAACGAGCTGGAGGGCCTGCACTGAAATCGCAACGCCCATCACGACGAGTGCCACAGCCAAAATCAACGAGCCAGGACGAATTCCCAGACGCAGTAAGCCGGTGGCCACCCAGAACCACGCAAGGCCCCAAATCCACCATGCCAACAGCCGTAGCGGCGACAGGCTGAGCGCGTACCGCACGGTTTCGGTAAAGGGAGCAAGGATCGCCTCGACCAATGAAATCTGCCTCATGCGTCCGATCACCAGGGGCGTGATGTTCTCGCAGTCATGCCGACGCAGGGCATCCAATACGGCCGCCGCCCGCGCTTGGCGCGAGAGACGGGTTGCGTCGGGCACGCGAAAAGCCGTCCAGGTCCGCAGGATGCTACCGGCGCCGTGCCAATCCGTCCAGGCGACCAATGGCAGATGATGGGCCCGCCCCACGGCCAGGACCAACTCCTGCACTGAAGCCACTGAATCCGGGTGACCATCGTTGGCAACGTCAAAACCGTCAATCCCGGATTCGACAAAGTGCTCGACCTCTTGGGGCTTCAGGTGGTACCTGAGCGCCAGCACGACGCCCTGGCAATTCTGGTGGAACCATGGAATGAATGAATCTTTTTTGTGCTGGGCCAAGGCGTGTTGTTCAAGTCGTTTTGGCAATGCGATAGCGGCAATCACATAGCCCACGTCCATCTCGTTAAACTCCACCCCTGCAAGAACGGGCGGCAATGATTCGTCGCTGGCCGACAAACGAGCCGCTTCCAGGCTTCCCTGAGGCGAATCGTGCTCGACGATTCCCACGACACCACAGCCGCGCTGGGCCTGCCATCGCAGGTTGTCACGAGCGGAGATCAGGCCGTCATGAGAGCCAAATGTGTGCGCGTGCAGATCGGCCAATATGAGGTTGCTGTCCAGGGCAGTCGCCCGCCAATTGGGAACCCGCACCAGCAGGACAAAAAAACCGTAGATCGTCAGGAGAAATAGCCCAAGACCTGCAGCGGCTAAAGAGCGCCCCAGCGTTCGCCAACTGATCCGCCATCGACTTTGGTGCAGTTGCCTGATGGCCGCCGCGCATGCAACGAGGGCAACAATCCAGATCGGGATCGAGATGGCCGCAACCCTCACGTCAAAGCTGTCGGTGATGATGTGAGCCAGGGCCATCATCGGCTCCAGGGCCGCACCGACGGGCGAATAGTCCACCCGCACCTCCCTGGCCGGTCCGTACGTACGGGCGTCGAACGGGCCGACTACATTGATCGGCAATGCCGCCAGCACGGTCAGAAAAACCAGAATAGCCGCCCCCAACAGCAAGGCTGCTCGTCTGGCTGGTTTCTCCAGCCAGACCGAGAAAAACGACCTGCTTCGGAAACCAAGCTGAAACATGCCGGCTACTCCGCCTCGTCCTGGATATGCGTTAAAGGAAGCGTTACAAGCACTTGCGTGCCGCTGGCGGGCTGGGAGGTAATCTGGATGGTCCCGCCGTGCCGCAGGACGATCTGGCGGGCGATGGCCAGGCCCAGGCCGGCACCGCCGGTGGAAGAGGCCCGCGAGCCGTCCACCCGGAAGAACCGCTCAAAGAGCCTGCTGAGCGCCTCCGGCGGGATATGGCCGCCGTCGTCCTTTACGGTGACGACGACCTGATCCGTCTGCACTTCCGCCGTCAGATAAATGGTCCCGCCCTTGGGACCGTGGCGCCAGGCATTGTCCAGCAGGTTCGAGAACAGCCGGGCCAGTTGGCCGTAATCGCCCGCCACGGCCGCCGGCGAAATGGAGCACATCAGACGGCCGCCGCTCTGGGCGACGGGCGGGCTGAAGGAATCCGCCAGCTCCACCAGCAGATGATCGAGCTGGACCGGCTGGCCGGGCGAGGCGTCGGCGGCCTCATCCAGCCTGGCCAAAAGAAGCAACTCGTCCACCAGGTGCTCCATCCGGCGAAGGTCTTCCAGGGTCTCCTGGAGGGACTGGCGGTATTGATCGGCCGAACGCGACTCGGCCAGGGTCGTCTGGATCGTGCTCTTGGCGACGGCAACGGGCGTGCGCAATTCGTGGGAGGCATCGGCGATAAAGGCTTTCTGCCGTCGCAGGGCCTCGTCCAGCCGGTTCAGCATCTGTCGGAGGGATTCCACGAAAGGAGTCAACTCGCCGGGAACGTTTTGCGGCGCCATGGCCACGTCGGCAAGGTTGTGCGCGTCGATATGCACCAGCTGGCAGGCGGCGCCATGGATCGGCCGCAGGCCGATCCGAACCAGCAGGATCACGACCACCACCATGGCCGCGATGACAGCGGCGCCAATCCACATCAAGTCGCCTAGCAATTCCCTTAGTTCCGATTCAAAATCCTTGGCGGTCTGGGCGATCATGATGTTGATTGAACGGTCAGATGCCGTGCGCCACCAGATACCTCGATAGCTTTGACCGCCCAGGGAGGTCGAGAAGAATCGGCTTTGTCCCTCGCGGGGTTTGGGCAGAGACGCGATGGCCGCCTTCCAATCCACGGCCGCGCGGGGCGAGGTGTAGACAGCCTGGTCGGCATCGTCCTTCCAGATTCTCACCAAGATGTCCGCGTGCCGCCCGGGCGGAAGGAGCGACGACAACTCCGCCGGCCACTGGGAGGCATCGGAATCCCGCAGCACTTCGTCGGTGGCCCCCGCCATCGCCGTCAGCGACTGATCGGCCTGCTTACGGAAAAGCTCCTTGGTCTCCTGGTAGACGATGATGGCAAAAGCGGTGATGACTAGCGCCAAGGCCAGCGCCATCAAGCCGGACAGCCGTCCTTTCAAGGTCAGCGGCCTCATGGTTCCACATCCCCGAGCCGGTAGCCGGCCCCGCGGATGGTGTGGATCAATCGGCGCCGCGAGGTCGGGTCGAGCTTGCGCCGCAGAGACGAGACGTAAACTTCAACCACGTTGGAGAAATTCTCGGTGTCAAAATCGTACAGATGCTCCAGGATATCGCCCTTGGAGACGATTTGGCCGGCCCGCATCGCCAGGTATTCCAGCAGGCGGTATTCCATCGCGTGCAGGGCGACCACCCGGCCGTCGAGAGTCACTTTGCGGGCGGAGGTGTTAATGTCCAGCGGGCCGATCCGAAGCACCGGGGCCGCCCGTCCGTGGCCGCGGCGAATGAGGGCCTTGCACCGGGCGGCCAGCTCCGCCATCTCAAAAGGCTTGGTGAGGTAATCGTCCCCGCCTTCCTCCAGGCCCCGCACCACGTCCCCCGTGGCGTCGCGGGCCGTCAGCACGAGCACGGGAGTATCCTTGCCGCCGGCGCGAAGGCGGCGCAAGACGTTCCATCCGTCAATCTTGGGCAGCATCAGATCGAGAATAATCAGGTCGTAAGGATTGGTCGTGGCCATGTGCAAGCCGTCTTCGCCGTCCGCCGACACGTCCACGGCATAGTTCGCCCGCTCCCGCAGAAACGTCGCAATGTTGCGGGCCAGGCGAACCTCGTCCTCGACAATCAGAACTCGCACGCATCACTCGTTCGCGTCGGCTTCAGCGGAAGTGGGCTCGGAGGTGACACCGCCGCTCAGCGTGTGCCAATCGGCACCCGCAGCTAATTCACGGAGAATCCTATCATACTCGCGGTTCAGACTGACGTGCAGGTTGAAGCGAAACTCCTCGGCTTCCTTGATGGCCTGGTCATAACTCCAGCCCTGGACGGCAATGCGATAGGCCGCGATGACATAACCGGTCCTGGCGCTGCCCGCTTCGCAGTGCACGTAGATCGGATGATTGGCCGCGTCGGCCGTCACGGCGAGGAACTGTTTCAACCCCCAGACAGCCGCCTGGAAATTGCTGAGGGACACGTCCACCATACGGACGCCGTACTTCTGGCAGACGCCCCGCTCTACCTGCCACCAGTCCTTCTGCGAGCTTGCCCCCCGGAGATTGACCACGGTCCTGATCTTGTAGCGGCTGATGATGTACTCCAGGGCCTCGGCGTCCGGCTGGCTGCCCCGGTACAGCACGCCGCTCTGAACTATTTCAAAGTGATGGACGGGCCAATGGCTCAACCATGGCAATATCACGGCGAGCCCGACGGCCAGCACGGCGATCACGATCCCGTAGGTGATGCGGCGATTCCAACGTTCCTGGCGCGGGGAAATTTTTTCGTGTGTCATCGGATGAGGCCAGCCTAAGGACGTCACATTAAACCAACATGAAATAGGAGAATAAGATTTTACCCCTTCGTGCGGGGTGCTTCACCTCCATTTCAGGGAGCCGACCGATACTCCCCCTTTTCGGCGGCGGGCTGGGGACAAGGCTCTTCGACGGCACAACCGCTGGCCATCGCCATTATTTCCGGCTTGGTAGTGTAGCTGCCCCTGGCGCTGGTGGTGTTGCCGGTCATCCTGAAGTTATTCGGCCTGGACATGAAGGCCAAGCCGGACGCGCCGGCCACCGAGTCGGAAGGATCATCTGCACCACATCCTTGAAGAAGCGGGGACTATCGTCGATAAAACGCCCATGGTGCCGTCGGGCTGCCCTGACAAAATCGGGACAAGCTCTGGATAACACGGAAGGAAAATGCCATGGCTCCAAAATCCCGCCTCAGCAAGCCGGTATACAACTTCCTGTTCGCGGACGTCGAGGGGATGGATGCCCTCATCGAGTTGGCCCTGGACATGCGATGGTCCTGGAATCACGAGGCCGACGAGGTGTGGCGGCAGTTGGATCCTTCGGTGTGGGGACTGACGCACAATCCCTGGGTGGTTCTCCAGACGGCCTCGCGGGAGCGGCTCGCGCAGGTGCTGGCGGATCCCGCCTTCGCCAAGCACGTGGACGACCTCGTGCAGGCCAAGCACCGGGCGGCGAAGTCCGTCGCGTGGTTTCAGCGGGAGCACGCCAAATCCCCCCTGAGCTGCGTGGCCTATTTCTGCATGGAGTTCATGTTGAGCGAGGCCCTGCCCATTTACTCCGGCGGCCTGGGCAACGTCGCCGGCGATCAGCTCAAAGCCGCCAGCGACCTGGGCGTGCCGGTGGTCGGCGTGGGGCTGCTGTACCAGCGAGGCTATTTCCGCCAGATGATTGGCAGGGACGGATCGCAGCAGGCCCTGTTCCCGTACAACGATCCGATGCAACTGCCAATTACACCGTTGCGGGAACCTAACGGCGAGTGGCTGCGGCTGGAGATCGCCCTGCCCGGTTACTCGATCTGGCTTCGTTGCTGGCAGGTCCAGGTCGGCCGGGTGAAGCTTTGCCTGCTGGACAGCAACGACGCGGCGAACCCGCCCCTCTATCGTGGGATCACCAGCGAGCTGTACGGCGGCGATTTGGAGCTGCGCCTCACGCAGGAGCTGGTGCTCGGGATCGGCGGGTGGCGGCTGCTCCGCGCGTTGGGCATTCACCCGGAAGTCTGCCACCTGAACGAAGGGCACGCCGCCTTCGCCGTGCTGGAACGCGCCCGCAACTTCATGGAGGACACGGGCCAGCGGTTCGACGCCGCCCTGGCCGCCACGCGAGCAGGCAATCTCTTCACGACCCACACGGCGGTGCCCGCCGGCTTCGACCTTTTTCCCCCGGCCCTCATCGAACAATACCTCGGTCGGTACGCCCCCACCCGGCTCGGCATCACGATCGATGAGTTGCTGGCCCTGGGCCGGCGGAACCCCGACGATTCCTCGGAAAGCTTCAACATGGCGTACCTGGCCATTCGCGGCAGCGGCGCGATTAATGGCGTCAGCCGGCTGCACGGGAAGGTCAGCCGGCAACTGTTTGCCTCCCTCTTTCCGCGCTGGCCGGTGGAGGAAGTGCCCGTTCGGCACGTCACCAACGGCGTCCACACGCCCAGCTGGGACTCCTCCCAGGCCGACGATCTCTGGACGGAAGCCTGCGGGAAGGACCGCTGGATCGGGACGATGGACACCGTGGAAAAGGACTTTCGCCGCCTGCCCGACGCCAAGCTCTGGCAGTTGCGCACCGCCGCACGCCGAGCCCTCATCGAATTCGCTCGCGAGAGACTGTCCTGGCAACTGGCAGCCTCCGGTCACGCGGTGGAGTCCATCGAGGCGGCCAAGCACTTGTTCAATCCCGAGGTCTTGACGCTGGGCTTCGCGCGCCGTTTCGCCACCTACAAGCGGCCGAACCTCCTGCTGCACGATCCCGACCGGCTGCTGGGGCTGCTGACGAATCCCGACCGTCCCGTGCAACTGATCCTGGCCGGCAAGGCCCATCCTGCCGATCGGGCGGGACAGGCCCTGATCCAACAGTGGATATACTTCATCCGGCGGCCCGGGGCCCGCGCCCACGTCATCTTCCTGAGCGACTACGACATGGCCCTCACCGAGCACCTGGTGCAGGGGGTGGACGTCTGGCTCAACACGCCGCGGCGGCCCTGGGAGGCCAGCGGCACCAGCGGTATGAAGGTGCTCGTCAACGGGGGCGTCAACCTGTCCGAACTGGACGGCTGGTGGGCGGAGGCCTACACGTCGCAGGTGGGTTGGGCCATTGGAGACGGGTGTGAACACGGGGACGATCCGGCCTGGGACGCCCTGGAGGCCAAGGCGCTCTACGAACGGCTGGAACATGAAGTCATCCCGGAGTTCTATGCGCGCGACGAGAAGGGCATTCCCACCGCCTGGGTGGCACGGATGCGGGAGAGCATGGCGCACCTGACGTGGCAGTTCTCCGCCAACCGCGCGGTGCGCGAATACACGGAGCAACATTATCTTCCGGCCGCGGCCGCGTACCGCCAGCGCGCCGCCGACCAGGGCGCGTTCGCCCAGAAGCTCATCCAGTGGCGGCAGAACCTCCAACGCCACTGGGGAGACTTGCGCTTCGGAGAAGTTAAGGCCGCAACTCAGGGCAAACAGCACGTGTTCGAGGCTCACGTCCATCTCGGCGAGCTGGACGGCCAGGCGGTGCGCGTGGAGCTTTACGCCGAGGGCCTCAACGGCGGCGGGGTGGTCCGGCAGGAGATGAAACGCACGCGCCCCTCGGGCCCCTCCGCCGATGGCGGGCTTTACACCGTCTCCGTTCCCGCGACACGCCCGCTGACAGACTACACGGTGCGCGTCATCCCGCACTACGACGACGTCGAGGTCCCCCTGGAGGCCGGCTGGATCCTGTGGCAGCGGTGAGGCCGCAGGGGTGCGAAATCGTGACCATGAATCATTCAGGACATGGGGCGCCCCCGCTCGCTGGAACGTACTGGCTTTGAGGATTCGTTATGCCGACGCCGAACCAGACAGGCCCAAACGCCGCCGCCAACCACCGCCAGGCACCCGACCACCGGCGGGCGGTGTGGCTGTGGCTTTCGCTGGCGGCCACGGCGGCGCTGGCGGGCCTGGCGATCTACGGCTCGTTCCTGGGCACCTTTCGGATGGAAGGCACAGCCTCGGCGCGGCAATTCTTCAACGGGCCGGTGCTGGCTGCCTTCTGGATCGCCCTGACCGCTTTGCTGATAGCCGGCATTCTGTTCTCGTCGAACACCCTGCGCCGCGGGCCGTCGCTGGCGATGCACACCGGCGCCGTCCTGGTGCTGCTGGGCTCGATGGCGAACTCGCAGGCCGGGCACCGGCTGGCCAATCGGTTGTTTTCCAGCCAGAAAATCCAAAGCGGCCTCATGCAGATCGACCAGGGCCAGACCTCCAACGACGTGTACGACGGCAGCAGCCCCGCGCCCGCCGCGCGGTTGCCGTTCGCTCTGCGCCTGAACACGTTTTCGATTGAGTATTACGACAACCGCCCCACCGCGGCGGCGGCCGTCAAGAGCTACACAAGCGACGTGGACGTCCAGGCCGACGGCCGGACCGTCGCGCACGCGGCCATCGAGGTCAATCGCCCGCTGCACTACGGCGGCTACCACTTCTACCAGTGCGACTACGATCACCAGCTCGGCCGGTACACGATCCTGGCCGTAACGAGCGATTCAGGGCTGCGGTGGGTGTACGCGGGCATGGCGCTGGCATGCGCGGGGGCGTTCTGGCTTTTCTGGATCCAGCCGGCCGTCGCCTACTTCCGCCGCGGCGGGCCGCCGTCACAGGAGGAAAACTGACGTGGGGCTCAAATGGACCATCACCGGCGCGTTCCTCTACGCCGCGATGGCCGCGTGGGTGCTGTCGCTGGCGGGCCACGCCGCGGCCTGGGCCTGCCGGCGGCGCGGAGCCCTCGGGCTTGGGAAAATTCTGGGCCGGTTGGGATGGGCCTTCGGCGGCCTGGGGTTTGCGATCCTGGCGGCCGGGTTTATCTACCGCTGGATCGACGTGCGGCACCTGCCGCTGCAAAGCATGTTCGAAGTCTTCCTGGCCCTGGGGATGCTGACGTTCCCGCTGGGGCTGTTCTGCCAAAAATTTCTCCGCGCCCAAGGACCGGCCGCCAGCGCAGCCATGGGGCTGATCGTCCTTGTGCCGCCCGCTTTCGTCTTCCAGGCCACCCCACAGATGCTGCCGCCGGCGTTGCGGAGCTGGCTGTTCCTGCCGCACGTCGGGGCCTACCTGCTGGCGTACGTCATTCTGGTGATGGCGGGCGTGCAGGCGATGGGCTGCCTGCTGGCTGACGCGATGGGGCAGCCGGAGGCCGCGATACGCCGCGAGTTGGCGACATACCGGCTAGTGCGCCTGGGCTTCCCGCTGTTGCTGCTGGGACTGGTGCTGGGCGCCGTGTGGGGAAAGCTGGCCTGGGGCGATTACTGGAACTGGGACCCCAAGGAGCTGTGGTCTCTGGCGACGTTCCTGATCTACGTCGCCTACCTGCACGTCCGCGGCCTGTTCGGTGGGCGGGCGCGCCTGGCGAACTCGGCCCTGGCGGCCCTGGGCGTGGCGGGCATCGCGGCGACAGTGCTGTGGGTGAACCTCAGCCGGTTCTTCCTGAGCTTGCACGCCTACGCCCGCTGAGCAACTCACCGAGGCATGACAGAAATGTCGCCCGGCCGGGCGCTTCCCATCAAGTCAGGATCGCGCCATTGGACCGGATAACCTGGCTGTACCAGAAGGCAGAATCCTTCGGGATGCGCCGCTGGGTGGGATAGTCCACGTACACCAGGCCGAACCGCTCCTTGTAGCCGTCGGCCCACTCGAAGTTGTCCAGGATCGACCAGTGGAAATACCCCAGCACGGGCACGCCGTCGCGTGACGCCCGCAGGCATTGGCGGAGATAGCGGCCCAGGAAGTCGATGCGTTGCGGATCATGGACTTTTCCATCCAGGCCGATCCAGTCGACGTTCGACATGCCGTTTTCGGTGATGAGGATCGGCTTGCGGTACCGCTCGTAGAAGAATTTCGGCCCCCAGTAGAGGGCCTCCGGCGTCACGGTCCAGCGGAAGGCCGTCAGCGGCTCGCCGACCGCCGGCGGTACTTCCTCCCAGCCGCCGCGGCGGCTGCGGACCGGAACGCCGTGGTAGATGTTCAGGCCGCAGTAGTCCAGCTCCTGCGAGATCGTCTCCATGTCGCCGCTGCGGACGGCCGGGGCGCACCGGCCGAAGGCCTTGAGGCCGTCGGCGGGATAGCGGCCCAGGAATACCGGATCGGTGAACCAGGTGTTGGACCAGACGGTTCGATGGGCGTGCTCGAACGTCGCCCGCCGGGCGGCCTCGACGTCCTGCTTCCGTTGCGTGGCGGGGATTTTGACGATGCCGACGGGCGGAAAGCCGACGATGGGCTTGAGTTTGGCCGTCGCGCGGATCGCCTGCACGGCCTTGCCGTGGGCCAGCAGCGCGTGATGCGCTGCCCGTAGCACCTTCGTCCAGCTCAGGCGGTCGCCGGGGGCGTGGACGCCGTCGCGATGGCCCAGGCCGATGAAGCATTGCGGCTCGTTCATCGTCATCCACTGGCGCACGCGGTCGCCCAGGGCGGCCACCATCACGCGCGCGTAGTCGGCAAACCAATCGGCGCTATCGCGGTTCAGCCAACCCCCGCGGCCGTAGAGCGCGTAGGGAAAATCCCAGTGAAACAGGTTCACGTAGGGCTGAATGCCGGCGGCCAGGAGCGCGTCGATCAGCCGCTGGTAGAACCCCAGGCCCTTGCGGTTGACCTCCCCGACGCCCTCCGGCAGCACCCGTGGCCAGGAGATCGACAGCCGATACGCCTTCAAGCCGATCCGCTTCATGAGGGCGACGTCCCGGCGCCAACGGTGATAGTGGTCGCAGGTGACCTCGCCGCTTTGGTTCCGCCAAATGGCCTTCTCCCGCCGGCACATCATGTCCCAAACGGACAGGCCCCTGCCGTCTTCGAAGGCGCCGCCCTCGATTTGATATGCCGACGCCGCCGCGCCCCAGATAAACCCTTTGGGGAATGTCATGGTGTTTCTTCCTCCGCACGGCCCAACCATTTTTCAGACACCCGACGCCGCAGGCGGGTACGGCGTGAACCGCACGATCACGGCCGTCACGTCGTCCTCTTGGCGCGCCTCGCCACGGAACCGCGCCAGCTCCGCCAGGATCGCGTCGATGATCTCCCGGGCGGTCTGCCGGCCATGGGTGCGGACGACGTCCTTGAGGCGTTCCTTGCCGAACATTTCGCCGGTTTGTGCTTCGCGCGTCTCCCAGATGCCGTCGGTGCCGATCACGAGCACGGCGCCGTCGGGCAGATGGTCGAAGGTCGCGCTGGTGAACGCGCGGTCCGGGACGATGCCCAGGGGGATGTCGTCGCCCGCCAGCTCCTGGAACTCGCCGGCCGCCGGGTTGAAAAGGATGATCGGGTCGTGCCCCGCGCTGACCAGGCTGACCCGCCGGTTTTTCCGGTCGATCAGGGCGTACAGGAGTGTCATGAAGCGTCCGGAGGGGCTATCCTCGCAGAGGCGGTGATTGACGTCCGCCATCAACTCCTCCAGCGGCCCCGGCGGCGTCGCGCGGCTGCGCAGCAAGGCGCGGGCGGTCGCCATCAGCAAGGCCGCGGGGATGCCGTGGCCGGTCACGTCGCCGACGGCCACGGCCAGCGTTTCGGCCCGCCAGGCGGACAGGTCGAGGAAATCGTAGTAATCCCCGCCCGTTTGATCCGCCGGAAGGTTCACGCCGGCCACGTCCAGGCCGGCAAGGGTGGGACTTTTTTGCGGCAGGAGGTGCTGCTGGATCTCCTTGGCCAGGCGCAGGGAGCTTTCCATCGCGGCCCGTTCCCGCAGTTGCGGCATCATCTCGTTGAAGGTCACGGCCAGGTCGGCCAGTTCGTCATGGGTGCTGATTTCCGCGCGGGCGGACCAGTCTCCCTGGGCGGCGCGCCTGCCGGCCGCCGTCAGGGAGCGGATCGGGCGGATGAAGCGATAGGCAGCCATGACGGCGGCCAGAACGCCGATAATGCCCACGCCGGCGATGATCCCGGCCTGCTGCCACGCCAGGTTTCGCAACGGCTGGTCAAACTCCGAACGCGGCTGGACCACCGTCACCTTCCAGTGCCGCTGCCTCATCCGTGCATAGCCGGCGATGCACCAGTTCCCGTTCTCGTCGGGGAAGACGACGTTTCCCTCGGGCTGTTCCCGCAGCAGTTCCTTCAGCACGTCGTCCAGCCTGGCCGATTCGACGCTCTCCACTCCGTATTGCAATTTCGGATTGACGCCGGTCAGGGTCCCCGCCGGCAGTAGCCCCACGCTGCGATAGAGCATTCGAGTATCCGGGTGCGAGATAAACACCTCGTGCGAGTCAATGACGGCGGCAAATCCGCGAGGAATTCGCCGGCTGACCTCGCTGCAGATGTCGTCGATCACGGTTCCTTTGAGTTTCAGGACCACCGCCCCCACGATCGTGCCGTCGGCGGCGCGGACGGGACCGGAGAAGAACACGCCCGCTTCCCCCGTGGTCGTTCCCACGGCCAGATCGGAGATGTACTGCCGGCCGAGCAGGGCCTGCTGCATGTACTCGCGAATCTTGCGGTAGTCGTCGCCCACCATGCCAGGCGTCGTCGAGATCAGGCATATCCCGTCGCGGTCCGCGATGAACATCATGCATAGGTCCGGATCCGTCGCCAGGACCTCCGCCATCCGCGTCTGGAGCCGGGGGGCTATGGCCTTTCGCCCCGCCGCGTCGGCCTGGCAGAACTGCATGATCGTGTCGCGGGTCGCTTGGGCCTGCTGCATGCGGGACGTGTCGGTGAACAGTTGATCCAGCCGGGTGGCCGTGATTCGGGCAGCCAGTTCCAGATGCTGCCGAGCGGCGGCCTCGACGGCGCGATTGCCCTGCCGGATGCTCAAGACGGCCGAACCGGCCAGCGGGATAATCGTGCAGGAGGTTACCAGCAGCAGCAACTTGACCAAGATCGGAATACGGTGAGGAACCCGCTTGCCCTGCTCGGCCTGGTTGCTCTTGAGCGAGAGCATGGTTTCTTTCTTGTCCTTTTTGTCCCGACGCGCCGGTCCCGTCCAGGACAAAAGCCTCCCCCGTGCGGCGTGATGTTAACACGCCCCCTCCTGCCGCGTCTACTGTTGTTCTCGCCGCCCTCCGCGCCCCATCCATTCCCCGGCCGTCGGCGGCAGAGGGAAAGGAGGGGTTCGATCACATGCTCGCGGGCGATAGCGTCTGGTAGTCGCCAGGGACTCCCGTGGAATCAACGAGGACCGCGTTTTCGGGAGGCACAGGAGTTGGGGGGGGGGAATTGGTGAAGTCCACGACCAAGCACAGCCAGCGCGTCTCTAACAGAAATCGCCGGACCTGCACGGCAACGGTGGGATTGATCGGGTTTTACGCTTCTGCTGGTCGTGAGGCGATACACGCGACGTATTGGTGTATCACGTCAAATGGCCCGCCGAGGGGCGTGAGTTGGTCCAGGCGTTTGAGGAACTGCCGCGTGAGTTCATCCCTGCGGGCCGGGTCGAGGGCATCGTAAAAGACCGTGCCTGCTCCGCTCTTGAGCAGGTGCTCTAACACCTCCTGCGACGTGTGGTAGGTGAACGTCACCTGTCCCTGCCAGACCTCGTCACCTTTCAGACCGGCCGATGCCAGGAGGTCGCGGACATGTTGCTGGTCTCGCGGAAAATCGAAGGCCACCTGCTTGCGCAGGACGGACGGGTCATGGGCCACCAGTTCGGCGAAGATCCCCAGCTCGCGCACCGGGCTGTTCTCGCGATGGACCAGCATCGCCAGCCGTCCGCCGGGCTTCATCGCTCTTGCTGCGACCGCAAAGAACGGGGCTATGGGAATGTACCCCAACACCCAACTTGTGAAGACGATGTCCACGTCGCGGCGTCGGGCCAGAGCCTCCATCGCGTCACCGAGGATGAATTCAACATCGTTCCTCCCGGCTGCCTCCAGGCGCCGGGACGCGATGCTCAACATACCCTCGGATATGTCAACGGCCGTGATTCGCCCGCCACGTGCGAGTCTACTGGCCAGCAGCGCCGTGCCAAAGCCCGACCCACACCCAGCCTCAAACACGGTTTCGCTACCAGAGAGGCGCAGCTTCTCAACCAGTTCCACCACAGGCTTGCCCGCCTGGACCAGCCAAAAGTCATCGTAGTCGTCGTGCACGCGGTCGTATGCCTGGGACAACTCCGTCACTCCTGCGACGTCGCGGGCTTCCTGCCGGGTGCGAAAGAAGGCCGGCAGGGCGTGCTCGGCCGGCAGGAATCTGCGGCAGAGTTCCTGGGAGCGCCTCGGCGGGGTTGGCAATGGTCCGTCGCCGATGCGCCGCGAAAGCAGTTGCCCCACGCATCCGGGACGGGGCTGCCTGAAGTGACAGCCCATCCTGTCCAGAATTTCCCGCAGCGGCTCGTGCAGGATGTTGCCAAAGGCGATTGGCACCAGGTTGCAGGGGCAGACGTCGCCGCTGCCGTCGATGTAGAGGTGCGTCAGGCCTGCTCCGCAACCGAAGGCATCGGCGCTTTCCAGGTAGGTGAACGTTGAGAGAATCGGCAAGTCCTCTCGGTCGGCTATTTCACGCTGATAGTCGAGGATATGCTGTCTTTCCGCGGCGTTGAGAGTCACATCGTCGCGGCCGGCAAGCCTGCCGATAGCGATGGGCTCCAGCAAGTGCACCTCTTTCGCGCCGATCCGCCCCGCAAAGGCCATGAACTCCATGAATCGCTCGCGCTCAAGAAGTTCCCGCCGGGCGACCGTGACGACATACGGGTACATGCCTGCCCGCCCAATCGTCGCCAGCGCCGCCAGGGCCGCCTGGAACGCCCCTTCACGCCCCCGAAGACGGTCGTGCTCGGCATGATCGTCGCTGTCGAGGCTGATGCCGGTGGCAAAGATCCCAGCCGACTTCAGCCCTGCTGCCCGCGCATCGGACAGGTCCCAGCCAGTCGTGCCTAGGTTCACACAGGTGCGGTCGTCGAAGGCAGCAACGATCTGTTCCAGGTCGTCTCGCAGCAACGGCTCGCCGCCGGTCAGCATCACCACGGCAGCCCCCAGGTCCTGCAGGTCGTGGGCCAGGGTTTCCAGTGCCTTCAGCGGAACGTCCTCTTGAGCCCGCCCCGCGTTGTAGCAGTGCCAGCAGTTGAACGAACAGCGGTTGGTCACGGCCAGCGTCACCGAGAACAGCCGTCGCTGGGTGCCGTCGCCGAGGAACTGCTCGGCCAGGCCGTCAAATGCACGGCTGGGGAAGGGCGGAAAGTGCGTGTTGAGCACCCACTGGTCGCCAAATTGGATGGCCTTCTCCCCACGCAGGTACTCGCGGAAGAATTCCCCCACCCGCGGGTGAAGACGGCTCATGGACGACTGCCTGGCAATCCGCTCGAAAAACTCAACGCCCTTCATAACCCGTCCTCCCAGTCGGCTGCGCGCAATGCTAGCATGCGACTGACCTGTACGGAAGCTGTCCCTCGAAAGTCTCGTCCTTATGGATCGTGACCACCGCCGCCGCGCGCGAACGGCAATTCGGTCGTATCGCCGCGGCGTCCGTGCTAGATTGGCCGCATGGGTTCGCTCCACGTGGACAGGGCTTTCGACGTGGCCGTCGTCGGCGCCGGAGCGGCGGGACAGGTGGCCGCCATCGCCGCCGCCGAGGAAGGCCGGCGCGTCGTGCTGCTGGAGCAGATGGATCGGCCGGGGCTGAAGGTCCTCGCCAGCGGCGGCGGACGGTGCAACCTGACGAACCTGGCGCCGCCGGCGGAGTTTCGCGAGGCCTTCGGCCGGCAAGGTCGGTTCACGTCGCCGGCCATGGAGGCCATGGGGCCAAAAAACCTTCGGCGCCTGCTGGAGCAACTGGGTGTGCCGACCGTCGTGTGCGACGGCGTGCAAGTCTACCCCGCTAGCCATCGCGCCGCCGACGTCCAGGCCGCGCTGCGCCGCCGAATGGAGCAGCTCGGCGTGGTTGTGTGTCTCGGTTGCGCCGTCGAAAAAGTGTGGATCGATGCCGGCCGGCTCATGGGGGTGGAAACGGCCGCACATGGCCGCATCGTGGCCGGGCGGGTCGTCCTGGCCTGCGGCGGGAAAAGTTGGCCGACACTCGGCGGCACCGGCGGCGGCTATGCGTTGGCACGGCAGGCGGGTCTGATTATTCGCGAGCCGCTGCCGGCGCTGGTGCCGCTGGTCACGCGGCAGCGATGGCCGGGGCGGCTGGCCGGCGTAAGCCTGCATGACGCGCGCGTGTGGATCGACGCACGCGGCGAGGACAAGGCCGGACGGACGGGCGACATCCTGCTGACCCATCGTGGTCTGTCCGGCCCGGCCGTGCTGGACATCTCCGGCCGGGTCGCGGAGCTGCTGCGGCGAGGGCCGGTGCCGCTGAAGATCGAGCTGGTCGCCGGCATGGACGCCGCCCGCTGGGTTCGGCGGCTGGAGGATTGGCGCCGCTCCGCCGGCCGACGCGGCGTGGCCGGCCTGTTGCAGGACCACCTGCCGCGGTCATTGTGCGAGGTGCTGTGCGAGCTGGCCGGCGTGAAGGAGCGGACCTCGGCCGCCCACCTGCCCGCGGCCGAGCGCGACGCCCTGGCCAAAATCCTGGGCGGGCTGGAACTGACCGTCACGGCCACCGAAGGGTTCGGCGTCGCCTTCGTGACGCGAGGCGGCGTGGACCTCAAAGGCGTAGAGCCCGACACCCTCCAGAGCCGCACGCTGGAGGGGCTGTTTCTGGCGGGAGAAATGCTGGACCTGGACGGGCCCAGCGGCGGCTTCAACCTTCAGTGGGCCTTTGCCAGCGGCTGGTTGGCGGGTAAGTCCGCCGCCCGTCCGTGACGCTCCCTCCAAGCCGCGCCCCAGGCCGGTGAGCTAATCCGCCTCCACTTCCACTTCCGCCACAGGCAACGCCGGCGCCCGCAACAGAACCCACCATCGCCGCACGGCATCCAGCGCAATGACGACCGTCAGGACCAACATAATGGAAGCCAGCACACACGCCAGCTTCAGCAGGAAGATCTCGCTGCCGCCCGTCCCGGGCTGAAAGGCCAGCCGCCACCAATCCCTCACGCTCTCCAGGCCGGCCGTCAGCACCGTCACCAGGACGAACACCCACGGAATGCCCGTGCAGAGGGCGTAGATTCGTTTGGGGGCGTGCTGAAGGATGTAGGTCGTGCCGACGGCCAGGGCGATGCTGGCCAGGAGCTGGTTGGAGATGCCCAGGATCCGCCACAGCGTGTCCAGGTTGCCGATGTACAGCAGGAATCCCCAAGCCAGGCACACCACGACGCTCATGACGACGTTCATCGCCCAGTTGGGCTTGTGCCCCAGGGCCGCCTTGGGCGTGATCTGGGCGACCGCCTCCTGGAAGACGAACCGGGCCACACGAGTGCCCGTCTCCAGAAGCGTCAGAATGAAGAGCGCCTCAAACATGATCACGAAGTGGTACCAGTAGGAGGTCAGCGTCTTCATGCCCGGCAGGCGGGAGAACACCTTGGCCATGCCCACCGCCAGCGTGACCGCCCCGCCGGTTCGGCCGGCGAGCTTTTCGGCCGTGCCTTGCTCCAGGGCGGCGAATTCCTTTTCGCTCAAGTCCCAGTTGAGCTGCTGGCGGCCGGTGGTCACCAGCGCCGCGTAGCGGGCCGGCGGCACGTTGATCTTGAAGTAGTCGCCCGGTTCCAGGGCGCAGGCGGCCGTCAGGGCCGCGATGGCGACGAACCCTTCCACCACCATGGCCCCATAGCCGATGAGACGGATGTCGCGCTCGCGGTAGATCATTTTCGGCGTCGTGCCGGAAGCGACCAGGGAATGGAACCCCGAGATCGCACCGCACATGATGACGATGCAGATGAACGGCCAGACGGGCCCGCCGATGATCGGCCCGCCGCCGCCCAGAAACGGCGTGGTCAGCGGCATCTTCAGCGTCGGATGCGCCAAGAGCAGTCCCGTCGCCAGCACCGCCATCACGCCGATTTTCATGTAGGAGCTCAGGTAGTCCCGCGGGCACATCAGCACCCACACCGGCAGCAGCGACGCCACGCAGGCGTATGCCGGCAGCGCCACCGCCAACGTCTTGGCCGGAAGCATCAGCCAATGCCCCCACGCCGACACCGCGAACGTGCGGCCGAAGAACACGCCCAGCATCACGATCACGACGCCCACCACCGACGCCTCGCCCACCTTGCCCGGACGAATCTTGTACATCCACAAGCCCGTCAGCAGCGCCGCGGGAATCGTCAGGAGAATCGTGAACATGCCCCAGGAACTCTCCCCCAGCGCCTTGACCACGACATACGCCACGCTGGCCAGCGTGCAGATCACGATGAACAGCGTGGCCACGGACGCCGCCAAGCCCGCCACCGGCCCGATCGTCCGGCCGGCGATGCGAGACAGCGACAGGCCGTCCTCGCGCGTGGACGCCCACAGGATGACGAAGTCTTGGACCGCCCCCGCCAGGCAGGCCCCCACGATGATCCAGGTGTAGCCCGGCAGAAAGCCCCACTGCGCCGCCAGCACCGGCCCGATGAGCGGCCCCGCCCCGGCGATGGCGGCAAAGTGGTGGCCGAACAACACCAGCCGGTGCGTGGGGTGATAATCCACGCCGTCCTTGAGGCGATGGGCCGGCGTCAGCCGCGCGTCATTGAGCGTCGCCACCCGGGCCGCCAGGAAGGCCGAATAGTACCGATAGCTCACCGCAAACAAGGCCAGAGCGGTAACGATAGGCCAAAAAGAGTTCACGAAACCTCGCTGCCAGGAATTGCCTGGAACCGTTTGAAAACGCCTGAAAAAAGTCCGGAGCGGGAAGCTCCTGCTTGGACTACGCCCGCGGCCGTCGCAGGCTGATTGATATTTATTTTACCACGGGACCGGCCTGGTTCAACTTCCCGCCCCTGACCGCGCTAGACAACCCACCCGATGCGTGGAACCTATCCGACAATGGCGCCCGCCAGCTCCCGAGGCTGGATGGGCTTGGCGCCAAGAATCATCTGACGGGCGGCGTCGAGCTTGTTCCAGACGTTACACAGCATCACCCCACGGACCCGGCCGCCTTGAAGGTAATAGACGACGCCGGTGTCGTTGACCTTCTGCCAGTCGGCGAACGTTTCCAGTTTGGAATTCACGTCCCCGACGGCTTCGTAACCGAACTTGAAAAGGTCGGAGTAGAAATACGGCATGTACGTGAAGGGTTCGCCCGCCCCGGCCATATTCCGCCCGGCGCATTTGCCCTCGGACAACGCGCCGTCCCAGTGCTCGATCCGCGTGCGGACGCCCAGGGCCTTGTAGGGGAAGCTGGCGTTGTCCCCGGCCGCGTAAATGTCCGGCTGGGCCGTCTGGAGATATTCGTTGGCGACGATCCCGTTTTCGACCGCCAGGCCGGCCCCGGCGGCCAACTCAGTGGCTGGGGCAATGCCGATGCCGACAATCACCAGGTCGGCCTCGATCCGCCGGCCCTGCTTCGTTTGCACGGCCAGGCGGCTTCCCTCGCGGGCGATGCCGACGGAACGGTCCGCCGAAAAAATCTCGATTCCGCGCTGGCGATACTGCTCCTGGATCGCGCGGCCCAGCTCGGCGGGGAAAACCCGATCGCAGAGATACTCACCGGGGAAGACCATCGTGACCGACACGTGGTTCATGTGGAGCGCGGCGGCGATTTCGGAGCCGATAAATCCCCCGCCGACCACCACGGCCGCTTTCCCCTCGGCCGCCTGCGGACGGACGGCCAGATAATCGTCCAGGAAGCGGTAATAGCACACCTCCGCCAAGTCTCCGCCGGGAATGTCCAGCCGCCGCGGGATGCCGCCGGTGGCCAGGAGCAGTTTTTCGAACGACACGACCTGGCCGGCGGAATCGGTCAGCGTTTTGCGGCCGGCGTCCAGGGAGACCACCGTGCGGGAAAGCGCCACCTCAACGCCGTGGCTGTCGTAAAATTCCTGGCCCTTGACGAAGATGTCCTGGACCTTTTTCTTGCCGAACCACAGTTGCTTGCTCAGCGGCGGGCGGTGATACGGGAGATGCTTTTCCGACGAGATCAGGAGGATTCGGCCCTCTTGATCCACCTCGCGGATGCCCTCGACGGCCGATGCCCCGGCCAGACCGCCCCCGACGATCACGTAGCGGAACCTTTCAGCGGCCATGATCGTTTCCTTTCGCTGTGATACTATACCGCTATAATCCTAGCGCTCGACATCACGTTTTTTCGCCGTTCCTTTCCGGTTGCACAAAGGCGCCCCGACGGCCAGGGGCGTGCCGAGAAATGCCACTCCGCTGCACATCACGGGGACATGATTGGCTTCCGGCGGGCTGACCCTGTTCGCTATCATATAGATTTAGGTACGCAGTATCGGCTGTAAGGAAAGAACCCTTGTGGCAGCCGCAGGAGCGGCCCTGTGGTCCCGACGTTCATGGCCAAACCCTTGAACATTCTGCTGATCGAGGACAATCCCGCCGACGCGGAGCTGTTGCGGGATGTGCTGGCGCCCGAGGGGCACGCGACCTTGACGCGCGTCTCCGAACTGGCGGAAGGGCTGAAGGCGGCGCGCTGGGGGGCATTCGACGCCGTCCTTCTGGACTTGACGCTGCCGGATTCCTTCGGCCTGCAGACGATCTCCGACGCCGCGGCCGCGTTGCCCGCCATGCCGATCATCATCATGACGGGCCTGGCCGACGAAAGCGTGGCCCTGGAGGCCGTCCGTCGCGGCGCCCAGGACTATCTGCTCAAAGGTCAGACCGACCAGGCGACGGTCCTGCGGGCCATCCGCTACGCCATCGACCGCAAGCAGGCGGAAGCGGCCCTGCAAAAAGCCCACGACGAGCTGGAGCATAAGGTCAAAGTTCGCACGGCGGACCTGGCCGGGGCGGTGGAGGATTTGCAGGCGGAGGTCCGCCAACGGCTGGCGATCGAGCAGATCCTGCGAATGATCAACGAGTGCAACGAGGCGTTGGTGCGCGCGGAAGACGAACGGCAGATCACGCAGGACATCTGCCGCATTATCCTGGACGTGGGCGGCTACCGCATGGCGTGGGTGGGCTATGCCGAAGACGACCAGGCCAAGTCGGTTCGTCCGGTAGCCTCCGTGGGTTTCGAGGAAGGCTACCTGGAGAACGCCCGGATCACGTGGTCCGATACCGATCGCGGCCGCGGGCCGACCGGCTCGGCCATTCGCCTGAACCGGCCGTGCCTGGGCCGAAATTTCCTGACCGATCCGGAGCTGGCGCCGTGGCGTGACCAGGCGATCCAGCGCGGCTTTCGGTCGTCCATCGCCCTGCCGCTGGCGGCCGGCGGGAAGGCGTTCGGCGCCCTGACGATCTATGCGTCGCAACTGGAGGCCTTCGGCGAGGCGCAGGTGAAGGTCCTGGTGGAACTGGCCGACGACCTGGCCTTCGGCATCATGGCGCTCCGCACGCGCCAGGCGTTGCAGGATCGATCCGAGCAGCTCCGCCGGCTGGCCTCCCAGCTCACATTGGCGGAGCATCGCGAACGGCGGCGGCTGGCGGGGGTCCTTCACGACCACCTCCAGCAGCTCCTGGTGGGCGCCAAGTTCCGCCTGACGGCGTTGGAGCAGGCCCCCGACAAGGCGGTGCGGCAGGCGGCTGCGGAAATGGGCGACCTGATCGATCAATCCATCAAAGTCTCCCGATCGCTGACGGGGGAACTTAGTCCGCCGGTCTTGCATGAAGGTGAACTTGTCCCGGCCCTGGAATGGCTGGCCCTTTGGATGCAGGAAAAGCACGGCCTGACGGTGGAGCTGCGGGCGGGCGAAAATGCCGCCCCGGACACCGAAGACATGACCATTCTGCTTTTTCAATCCGTGCGCGAACTGCTGTTCAACGTCGCCAAGCACGCCAAGGCAAAGGTTGCCTGCGTCGAGGTGGCGCGGTGCGGCGACCAGATCCAGGTCGTCGTGAGCGACCAGGGCGCGGGCTTTGACGCCGAACGGCTTCGCATCAAGGGAGGCGCCTCCGGCGGCTTTGGGCTCTTCAGCATTCGAGAGCGGCTGGCCTTGTTGGGCGGGCAATTGGAGATCGCCAGCGCTCCCGGCCGAGGCAGCCGTTTTGTGCTGCGAGCTCCCCTTCAATTCGCCGCACCGCAAGCCCCACTCGCCGCCGCGCCGCCGGCCGGGGGTTCTGCCGGAACCACAAAGGCTGAGAATCTCCCCCACCCATCCAGACCGCGCCGGGCGCCGCGAAAGAAGAGCTGAAGTTCATCCGCCCGCCGTGACGGTTGGAGGGGTACGGCGCTATGCCGTAAAGACACTCAAATCCCCCCAAGGACGCCCATGATGTGATACGTCATCCTGTGCGGGGTCCGCGCGACGTCCTATCCGCCCACGGCAGCCCTGGGAACCACAAGGGGAATGGCGCGCTTGAAGTGCAAATGCTTCATCATGAGCGTACGATGGCAGTCACGCTCCCACCGGGCCTGGTCGCAGTCGTACTCCGCGTCTATAAGCTCCCGCAGGGCCGCATCCACCGCCTGGGAAGATACATCCTTGCGGGAACGCAGCCGCGCGACGGCGGCCTGGAAGCGAACGTCCGCCAGCTGAATGCGGGTCTGTCCGCCGGACCGCAGCGAGGCGCGGGCCCGAGCCATCTCGTTCCGCGTGAAGTTCAGCAGGTCCCACTGGACCAAAACTTTCTGATAGGTTTGCTGGGTCTGGACCACCAGGGCATCCACGGACGGGTCGGCCAGTTCATATTTCATCGGTTGTTACTCCTGATAGCGCATGCCCCGAGGGGATAAGACGTCCAGTGCATTGTAGGCCCGGCGCGCCAGCCGAGCGTTGTTCCGGTACGACAGGTTGCCCACCAGCGCCAGGAGCGGACGGCGGCGATGCAGGAGGTTGCCGACCATCCGCCGGAAGACCCACCACAGCGAGTAGAAGCTGCGGTCGCAGGAATTCATTTCCGCCAATAGGTCGGCCCAGGAAAAGTGCTTGTACTGAGCCGTCGGGAACCCCAGCGTGTAGTACTTCCAGTCGTCGGGGAAACGGTTGGCGGCGATGCGGTTTTCGGACTTCATTTGCTCCCACAGGCGCGTGCCCGGCAGCGGCGTGAGAAACAGCGCGTTCAGGATGTCCACGCCGTAGGCGTGGGCCGCCTCGGCAATCCGCCGGCCGATCCCCTGCTGATCGGCGTCCAGGCCCATGATGAACGATCCCACCACCAGCATGTTGTGCCGCTTGATCTTCCGGACCGACTGACGGAGATCCCGCCCTTTGAACAGGTTGAACTTCTTGCCCACTTCCTCCAGGCCGACGGCCGTGGGGGACTCAAATCCGATGAACACGCCGTGGCATCCCGACCGCTTGGCCAGCGTCAGCAGTTCCTCGTCGTCGGCCATGTTGATCGTGACCTGGCCGATCCATCGCTTATCCAGCTTGGCCTGGCTCATCGCGCGGAACAGCTCCTTGGCCCGCGCGATGTGCGAGGCGCTGGTGCCGATGAGGTTGTCGTCCACGATCAGGACCCACTTCTCCCGGATCGACCGAAACTCCTCGATCACCTGGTCGACGGGCCGGTGGCGATAGCGGTGGCCGTTGAAGGCCGACACGCTGCAAAAACTGCAATTCAGCGGGCAACCGCGCGTGGTCTGGATGGCGCCGAAGGCATAGCCTTCTTTCAAAAGATCATTCCGGGCTGCCGGAACCTCGGCCATGTCCATAGGCTGCCCTTCATACATTTCCCGCAGCCGGCCGAGGCGCGCGTCCTCCAGCACGGTCGCCCAAACACTTTCGGCCTCTCCGGTCACGATCGAATCCACATGCTGCATCGCCTCCGGGCGGCACATGGTGGCATGGATGCCCCCCATCACTACGCGGACGCCGCGGCTGCGGAACTCCACCGCCACGTCGTACGCGCGGCTGGCCTGGGACGTGAACGCGGTGATGCCGACCAGGTCCGGCTGAGGCATGGCGGCGTAGTCCGGCACGCCGAGGTTTTCGTCGATGAGGGTAATCTCCCAGTCCCGCGGCGTCAGGGCCGCCAGGACCAACAGGCCCAGGGGCTTCCAAACGCGATAGCGGTTCCACCGGCTTTCCTTGACGTTGACCAGGCTCACCAGCGGATTGATCGGGTTGATTAGATAAAGGCGCATGAGCCTCCCTGCCGGCCGTCCGACGGCCGCGGAAAATGGAACGCCACCTCTGTCGAGGTGGCGTTCCTGTGATTCACGTCGCAATCAGGATTAGCCTTTGCGAACATTGATGGCTTTGGGACCCTTGGGACCTTGCGTGAGATCGAACGTCACGCTTTCACCCTCGGCCAGCGACTTGAAGCCCTCGGCTTGAATGTCGCCATGATGCACGAACGCGTCCGTGCCGTCATCGGCCGTGATGAATCCGAAACCCTTGGAGTCGTTAAACCACTTCACTTTGCCAGTTGCCATTACTATGGCTCCTTCTGAAATCAGCAGATTGGATTCGCGAGCATAGACCCAAGAAAAGTCATCCGCTGCGTGAAGGAGGTAAGCATTCACAGGTGCGGGAACTTGGTGCAAGCTGCAAAAGAATGCGGGTGCCAGACCGAATTCACCAGCGGTGCGGGGAACCTTTCCCCTCAACCGCTGATCCTGAAGTACCCATTATCCCAGTTCGCAGCACGTAAAGTCAAAAGAATAATCCGATGGATATTAGCTCCCAAGGCGCCCCCCAGCGCGCGGAAGGACAGGGGCAGGCGTGGCGTATCGCTACTGGGTGCGCAAGAAGCTAGAATGCACGAACACCGAACCCTTAGAGGACACCACGATGAAACGACATATGGCTTGTGCGGCGTTGGTGGCAATACCCCTGGCCCTGGCGAGCGGATGCGCGGACGCCCTCAACGGCCGCGACACCACGGCCGCCATGATGGACCGGGGCATCATTTACATCCTGCCGGGCATTCAGGGCGTGGACTACCACTACAAGAACATTCGCCGGGGCTTGCGAGGTTCCGGCATCCAGTGCGCCATCAAGATCCATCCCTGGGGCTGCCAGATTCCCGGCATCAAGCTGGCCATCAATGAGACCGACGTCCGCGACGACCATGCGTGGGGAAAGAAAATCGCCCAGGAGATTCAGGACTATCAACGGCAGTATCCGGGGCGGCCCGTTTACATGATCGGCCAGAGTGGCGGCTGCGCGATCTGCGTGTTTGCGGCGGAGTCGCTGGCCAGCGCCGCCGCGCCTCCTCTGGAAGGCCTGGTCCTGCTGGACGCGAGCCTGTCGGCGGACTACGACCTGCAACCGGCCCTGAATCACTGCCGCAAAGGAATCGTCAATTTCTACAACCTCCGCGACGTCGCCCTGCTGGAAGTGGGCACGGAGATCTTCGGCAACCTGGACGGCAGCCACGGCGATTCGGCGGGACGGACGGGTTTCGAGAACGCCTACGCCAAGCTCTATCAGGTCCAGACCACCAAGGAGATGGTCAGCCCCTTTGCCGGCCCTCATTTTGCCGATACCAGCGCGGCCTTTACCGCCCGGTACATCGCCCCTTGGATTATCGACCAGACCTGGCCTGCGCAAACGATAGGAGGGCGGCGCTAGGGCCGTCGGCGGGCGGGGCTAAGAGGCCGTCAACGGGGTGACCCCGCGGCCGCGGGAACTTTTTTGGGGGTCCTGCTATTTCCGTGGCTGGCGGGAAGGCGGCCGACGCCGACCAACCGCGGGTGGTTGTCCGGCAGTTGCGAACACCACTTGATCTTGCCCGTCATCAATCGCAGCGTCCAGCCGAAGATGCGCGGCAGCGTGCAGAGTAGGCCCCAGCAACCGAGAAATTGAAAACTGACGTCGATCCAGTACCAACCGCTCCTGGGCCAGATCAACGCTCCCAACAGCCGGAAGGGATTGTAGAAATACGCCAGCGCCGCCGTGATGCGCAGCTGCATCCGCCAGGGCTTGGCCTCGGCCGTGGCGACCACGTAGTTGCCGTCCAGCATGTACGGCTCGACGGGCTTGCCCGCGGCGCTTTGCATCATCCGCCCGCTGCGGAAGATTTCCTCGTAGTCCCGGGCGCCGACCGCCGGCGTCACCACCAGCACTTGCATGCTGATGGCCCCGGCCTGCCGCAGCAACCGGACCTGGTTAATCAGCCCGTAGGAAGAATTCCGCGTGATCAGCGGCTGGCCGTCGTGATGCATCAGCATCGGCACCGGCATGATGCCGTGCCGGCGAAGCAGCCGGAACGCCTCGAGGGTCTTGTCGACGCTCTGGCCTTTCTTGACGAACGTGGCGGTGAGGTCCTCCACGCCCAGCCACAGGGCCCTGGCGCCGGCTTTTCGTATCGTCTCCAGGTGGTCCTTCATGGCCAGCGTGTCATGCACGGTGACTTCCGTGCCCCAGCGGATCAGATGGCGCAGCGGCTGGCCGCCGATCTCCATGCGAGAGAGGGTCTGGACGACGGAAAGCGTTCTGGCCGGGTCATTGAAAAAATTGTCGTCGGTCCCGAAGAAGTAGCGGATGCCGAAGCGTTCGTAGATCTGCGTCATTTCTTCGGCGATGCGTTCAGTGCTCTTCGTGCGGTATTGGTGCTGGTTGTAGGCAGGAATCGGGCAATAAGGGCATGAGAACTTGCACCCCAGCGTGAACACCATCGCCCCGACGGGATTGAGCCAATGGAGCCGCCGAGGCTCTATCGGCCGGGCGGCCAGCGTCGTGCGATGCGAAGGCGGCTCTAGCAGCGGATAGCCCAGCACCGGCGACGGCAATTCATCCAGGTCGTCCACCAGGCGCTGGATCCCAGTGTCCACGAGCTCTTCGCCGGCCCCGCCGCCGCGCGCGTACACCAGGCCCGGCACTTGCTCCAGGCTGCCCCGGTCCCGGGCGCGGACGAAGGCCGCCCGCAGCGGCTCGTCGCCGGCCCGTTCGGTCAGCAGCACCTCCAGCAGGTTCAGCAGAACGTATTCCTCGCCGGTGACGGCTACGTCGGCTGCCCAGGGATCAGCCGAATCGGCGCTAAAGACGCTCCAGGGCTCGTAGATGACCAGCGGGCCGCCGGCGATGATCAGCGGGCGCGACTCGGGAGGCAGGCGGCAGGCGTCGCGGATGAGCGCGTGGCAAGCGGCGGCGTGGATCTGCATGCTGGAGACCAGCAGCAGGTCGGGCACGCGCCCGTCCAGCGCCATCCGGCTAGGCCGGACGCGCGGGCTCCACTGCTGGAGCACGATGCGCACCCTGTTGATGCCGCTGTCCACCAGGGCGGACCCGATGGCCCGCACGCCCGCCGGGGCCATGTGCGTGCTGGAAAAGTGAAACGGCAGCATCCGCGTCCGCCAGTCAAACGCGCAGACCGCCACGGCCGTCAGATCATGCCGGGACGTCAGCCGCCGCAGGCGACGACGAATGTCCAGGCACTCGCCCGGCTTGAGCAGCTTGTCTCCGTCGTTTCGAGAAGGCAGTTCCACAGCGGAATCCTATTCCGGCCATCGTCCCTTTTTCGAGGGGGGCATTCAATAGTATTTCCGCCCCACAAAAAACGGAGGTCCCGCCGGGCCCCTCAGCCGCCTTCGCCGTCGCGCCGCGTGAGGGGATGGCGGACGTCGCGGCCCTGGACGACGTAGATGACGTCCTGGGCGATGTTGGTGGCGTGGTCGGCGATGCGCTCCAGGTGCCGGGAGATCAGAATCAGCGCCAGCGCCCGTTCGATCGTCCCCGGATCGGTCCGCATGTACGTCATCAGTTCGCGGATGACCTGGTCCTTCAGCGCGTCCACCTGATCGTCGGTGGCGATGACCGTCTGGGCCATCAGCGCGTCGCTTTTGACGAAGGCGTGCAGGCTCTCGCGGACCATCCGGCGGGCCAGCTCCGCCATCTGGGGAATGTCGATGAGGGGCTTGATCTCCGGCTGGCGGATGAGGACCTCCGCGGCCTCGGTGATGTTGATGACCAGGTCCCCGATGCGCTCCAGCTCGCTGTTGATCCGCGTCGCCGCCAGCAGGAACCGCAAATCCACAGCCACCGGCTGATGCGTGGCGATGAGCGTCTGGACCATCTCGTCGATCTCGATCTGGAGGCGGTTCAGCTCGTCCTCGTGCTGGGGGATGCTCCCGGCCATCGTCTCGTCGCGCACGGTGAGCTCGCGAATGGCCCGATCGATCATGGCCTCGGCGACGGCGGCCATGTGAATGAGCCTCTTCTTCAGCTCGCCTAGGTCTCTGTCGAAGTACCGTTCATGCGTGTCCATGGTTCACTCCTAGCCGTATCGGCCGGTGACATAATCTTCGGTCCGCTTGTCGGAGGGGGTTGAGAAGACCTTGGCCGTGGGACCGGTCTCGATGAGGTCGCCCAGCAGCATGAAGGCCGTCTCGTGCGACACCCGCGCCGCCTGCTGCATGTTGTGCGTCACGATCACGATGGTGTAGCGCGAGGCCAGCTCGCGCATGAGGTCCTCGATGTGCCCGGTGGCGATGGGGTCCAGCGCCGAGCAGGGCTCGTCCATCAGCAGCACATCGGGCTCCACCGCCAGCAGCCGCGAGATGCACAGCCGCTGCTGCTGCTCGGCGGAAAGTTCCAAGGCCGGGGAGTCCAGCTTGGCCCGCAGCGCCTCCCACAGCATCGTTGCGCGGAGGCTCTGCTCCACGAGCCGGTCCAGCTCCTCGCGGTCGAGCGTCCCGTGCACCCGCGGGCCGAAGGCCACGTTGTCGTACACGGTCAGCGGGAAGGGGTTGGGCCTCTGGAACACCATGCCCACACGGCGGCGGAGTTGCGTCAGGTCCACGCCGCCGTCGTAGAGGTCTGTCCCGTCCAGGCGCACGCGGCCGGTCGTCCGCACGCCGGGAATCAGGTCGTTCATGCGGTTGAAGCACCGCAGCAGCGTGCTCTTGCCGCAGCCCGAAGGGCCGATGATCGCCGTGATCGCCCGCGGCCGGACCGCCAAGGTCACGTCCTGGAGGGCCTGGAAGTCCCCGTACCAGAGGTTCAAGGATTCGGTTTGTAGCTTAATATCCATGCGCTGCGCTTATCCGAAATTGCCCGTGATGTAGTCGTTCGTTCGGCCGTGAACGGGATTCGTGAAGACCTGGCGGGTCGGGCCGATCTCGATCAGTTCGCCCATGAGGAAAAAGGCCGTCCGGTCGCTGGCGCGGGCCGCCTGCTTGGTGTTGTTGGTCACCAGCACGATGGAATAGCGGGCCTTCAGCTCCGCCATCGCGTCCTCGATTTTGGCCGTCGAGATGGGGTCCAGGCCCGAGCAGGGTTCGTCCAGCAGCAGCAGTTCCGGCTCCAGCGCCAGCACCCTCGCCAGGCACAGCCGCTGCTGCTGGCCGCCGGAAAGGTCGGTGGCGCTCATCTTCAGCCGGTCCTTGACCTCCTCCCACAGGAACGCCCCGCGGAGCGCCCGCTCCACGATGTCCTCCAGCCGGCGGCGGCCGGTCACGCCGGCCGTGCGAGGCCCGAAGACGATGTTCTCGTAGATCGACCACGGCAGCGGCGTGGGCGTGGCGTACACCATGCCCAGCCGCCGGCGCAGCGCGGGGGTGTCCGCGTCGCGGTCGTAGATGTCCGTCCCGTCCAGCAGGATCCGGCCGGTATGCCGGAAGGCCGGCTCCAGGTCGTTGAGGCGGTTGAGGCTCCGCAGGAACGTCGTCTTGCCGCTGGAGGCCGGGCCGATGATCGCCAGCCGCTCGCACGGATGGACGGTCAACGTGATGTTCCGCAGGCTGGCCACCGGGCCGAACGAGGCGGAAAAATTCTCCACGACCACCTTGGCCTCCGCCGCATGCGGGGAGGCGTGCGGCCCGGGATTGGCGCCGAGGATGTTTTGTGCGTCCATGCCGTTCACCGGACCTTCGCCACGAACCGCTGCATGACCCAATAGGCAAACAGGTTGATCGCCAGAATCGCCACGATGAGCACCGAGGCCGTCGCGTAGGCCTTGGACATCGAGATGCCTTCGCGCGCCAGGATGTAGAAGTGCAGCGCCAGCGTCCGCGTGGAGTCGAAGGCCGACGTCGGCAGCCGCAGCGCCGACCCGGCCGTCAGCATCACCGCCGCCGTCTCGCTGATGCTGCGCCCGATCGACAGGACGACGCCCGTGCCGATGCCCGGCAGGGCCGACCGCAGGACCACCTTCGTGACCACGCCCCAGCGGGTGGCGCCCAGGCCGTAGCCGGCCTCGCGATAGGCCCGCGGCACGGCGCGGATGGCCTCCTCGCTGGTGCGGATGATCGTCGGCAGGACCATGATCGCCAGCGTCAGCGCGCCGCTGAGCACCGACAGGCCCATGCCCAGCGTGATCGCGAAGAACACGAAGCCGAACAGGCCGAAGATGATCGACGGGATGCCCGCCAGGCAGTCGGCGCCAAAGCGGATGACGGCCGTCAGCTTGCCCTCCAGGGTGTACTCGGTGAGGTAGATGGCCGTGATGACGCCCACCGGAGCGGCGATCATCACCGCCAGCCCCGCCACCCACAACGTGCCGACGATCATGGGAAACACGCCGCCCTCGCGGCCCATCAGGCGCGGGCCCTGCGAGAGGAACTCCCACGTCACGTGCGGCAGGCCCAGCGTCAGGATGTAGGCCACGATGAACAGCAGCACGCCGACGGTGAGGATCGTGCCCAGCCACATGAAGGACACGGCCAGGCGCTGCATGGCGGCGGGCGAGGGGCGTTTCATGACTGTCCCGCCTTTCGCGCGCGGCGGCGCGACACCGTCAGGGCGATCGTGTTGAGGATCATGATGATCGCGAACAGCGTCACGCCCGTGGCGAACAGGGCGCGGCGGTGTTCACCCGCCGCGTAGCCCATCTCCAGGGCGATGTTGCTGGTCAGCGTCCGCACGGGGGCCAGGATGCTGTGGGGCAGGTCCAGCGTGTTGCCGGCCACCATGATGACGGCCATGGTCTCCCCCACCGCCCGGCCCATGCCCAGGATCATGGCCGCCACGATGCCGCTGCGTGCGGCCTTGAGCATCACCCGGTGCGTGGTCTGCCATTCCGTCGCGCCCAGCGCGATGGCGCCCTCGCGGTACGACCGCGGCACCGCCCGCAGCGCGTCCACGCTGATGCTGGTCACCGTCGGCAGGATCATCACCCCCAGCACCACGGAGGCCGCCAGGACCGACAATCCCGGCCCGCCCAGGTACCGCGAGATGGCCGGCACCAGAATCACCACGCCGATGAAGCCGTACACCACCGACGGAATCCCCGCCAGCAGCTCGATGCACGGCTTGAGAATGGACACCACCTTCGGCGGGCAGAACTGCGTCAGCAGGATCGCGCACGCCAGGCTCAGCGTGCCGCCGATGACCATCGCCCCGGCCGTCACGGCCAGCGAGCCCACGATCATCGGGAAGATTCCGAACCGCCCTTCCTGGGGGTACCAGTCGCTGGACAGCAGAAACTTGCCCACCCCCACCTTCATCATGATGGGCAGCCCTTCGCGGAAGATGAAGGCGGCGATCATCGCCAGGCTGGCGATGGCGGACATGGCCACGGCCAGCAGGATCAGGCTGATGCATTTGTCTTTGGCGGCTTGCCTCATCGGACGCCGACGAGTCCTTCCTTTTCCAGCACGTGCTGGCCTTCCGGCGTCAGCACGTAATCGATGAAGTCTTGGGCGGCCGGGCGGACCGTGCCGCGCACGACGAACAGGAACGGCCGCATGAGGGGATACTGCTTGCTCCGGACCGCCTCGGCGGTGGGATGGACGCCGTCCACCGTGATGATCTTCAGTTCGTCATGCACGAGGCCCAGCGACATGTAGCCGATGGCCCGGCGATTGTGCTTGACCAGTTCCTTGACGGCGCCGTTGGACTCCTGCGTCATGGCCTTGCGGGAGATGCGGACGACGGGCGGCGGGGCGGCCGCCGGGGCCGAGGCGGTCGAGGGCTGGGACGCGGCCGCGGCGGGAGGGGCGACCTTGGCCTCCATCACCAGCTTCATGAACGCCTCGCGCGTGCCGGACCCTTCCTCGCGGGTGATCAGGTCGATGGGCTCGTCGGCTCCGCCGACTTCGCTCCAACGCGCCACCTCGCCGGAGAAGATCGCCCGAACCTGGTCGCGCGTCAGGGCGGTGACGGGGTTGGACTTGTTCACGACAACCGCCAGGCCGTCCAGGGCGATGGGTATGCCCCGCAACTTGGCCGCCTCCGGGGGATTCAGCGACCGCGAGCACATGCCGATGTCGGCGATGCCCTCCAGGATCGCCTGGATCCCGGCCGTGGAACCGCCGCCCTGGACGTCGATGCTGAGATTGGGGTCCTTGTGCTGGAATTCCTCGGCCAGCATCTCGGCAAAGGGCTCGACGGACGTGGAACCGATGCAGACGACCGGCTTGCCCCGGTGTCCTCCCCATCCGGCGCCGATAGAGACGAACACGACGGCTGCGGCCAAGGCAAGGAACGCGGCGATAATCCATTTCATCGCCAAATGGTCTACCACAAACTCCCCCCCGGAGGGAAGTACCACCCTGCCCGGGTGAGCCCGCTTTTCCGCCGGTCCGCCGCCCTAGCGAATCCCGCGGCCGCCGGCGGCTTTCAGGCCCAGGCCCTTAGCCCAAAAACTCCTTAATCTTTCCGGCGACGTACTGAATCTGCTCGTCGGTCAACTCGGAGTAGATCGGAAGCGCCAGCGTCTCGGCGGCGGCCTTTTCCGATTCCGGGAAATCGCCGGGTTTGTAGCCCAGCGCCGCGAAGCACTCCTGCTGGTGCAACGAGAGGGGATAGTAAATCTCCGTGCCGATCCCCTGGTCCTGGAGGAAGGCCTTGAGCTCGTTGCGCCGCGGCACACGGATGACGTATTGATTGTAGATGGACTTACAGTGGCTGCGGATGACCGGCGTCTTGACCGCGCCGAAGCCGGTGAACAGCCGGTCGTACTTGGCGGCGTTCTCGCGCCGCTGCTGCGACCAGCGGTCCAGGTGCTTCAGCTTCACCAGCAGCACGGCCGCCTGGAGGGTGTCCAGGCGGAAGTTCCCGCCGACCCACTTGTGATAATACTTGGGTTTGGCGGCGTGATTTCGGCCCTGCGCGAGCCGGTCGGCCAGCTCGACGTCCTGCGTGACGATCATCCCGCCGTCGCCCAGGCAGCCGAGGTTCTTGGAGGGGAAGAAGCTCAGGCACCCGACCGTCCCGATGGACCCGGCCTTGCGACCCTTGTATTCCGAACCGATGGACTGGGCCGCGTCCTCGATGACGTGCAGCTTGTATTTTTTGGCGACGGCCTCAATCGCGTCCATCTCGGCCATCTGCCCGTACAGGTGCACGGGCATAATCGCCCGGGTCCGCTCGGTGACGGTGGCCTCGATTTTGGCCGGGTCGATGTTGAACGTCTGGGGGTCGATGTCCACGAAAACCGGCCTGGCGCCGGCCCGCCAGATGGTTCCAGCCGTGGCGAAGAACGTGTAGGGGGTCGTGATGACCTCGTCGACCTTTTCGTCCTCACCGTCCTTGCCGCCAAGCGGCGAAGGCCGCCCGATGCCCAGGGTCATCAGGGCGCACAGCAGCGCGTCGGTGCCGCTGGCGACGCCCACGGCGGCGGCGCAGCCGCAGTAGCTCGCCACGGCGCCTTCCAACTCCTTGACCGCCGGCCCGTTGATAAATTGGCAGGAATCCAGGACGCCCTCCACCGCCTTCAGCACGTCCCGGCGAATGTCGGCGTATTGCGGCTTCAGGTCCAGCAATGGTACTTTCATGTCAATCCTTCCGTGCTTCCGTGCTTTTGTGCTCTTGCGCTTTTTCGCAAAAAGCCGCGGCCGCCGTCGGTGTCCGGGCGGTCGGTGAGGGATGCACATCCTCCCCCGCGGCCCCTTCGCCGTCCGTGGATATCATCCACGTTTTCCATGCCGGGTGGATTATAAAGCCGCCCCACCGCCTTGGCAATAAAACGCCGCGGCGCCGTCCCCTTCCCAGACAAGGGCCTGACGGTTCGCTCGCGCGATCGACGCCGTCAGGCCCGGTCTAAATGTTACTGTCGATTTGAGTTCACGCGATCTTAGTCGCTATTGGGACTCGCCTTTCTCTTGTTTCTCCGTCTCGGCGGCCTCGGCCTTCTCGTGCGAGGCCTTCATCGCGGCATCAAGCTTGGCCTGCTTGTCCTCATCGCTGAGCTTGTCCCAGGCGGAAGGACAATTCGGGCAGCAGAAGCCGATCTTCTTGCCGTGGAATTCGCGTATCCGGTTGTCCGACACGTCGTACGGATTGATCTTCTTACCCGATATCGGGCAGACGGAATTGATGACCGTCGGCTCCTTCCCCATCATCATCTTGCCGCACATGGGGCACTTGGCGCCGTGTTCCCAGCGGCTCTCGCCCCCGCACGTCTTCATGCATCGACAACAGGCGCCCATGTGGTGCCGCATCTCGCCGTGCATTTCCTTGTGGGCGGCTTCCAGAGCTTTGAGGGCCTCGTCGATCGCCGAGAGGGTCTGCGTGGCCTTTTCTTCCTCGGCGGCCTTCTTGGCCTCTTCCAGCGCCTCCTTGACCTTGGCCATCTGATGCATGTGCTTTATGCACATCCCGCACATCTGGTCTTCCGTCTTGGCTTGTTCCGTGGCTTCACTCTTCTCCGCCGTGGCTTGTTCCGGCGCCGCAGGAGGCGTCGACGGCTTGGCCATGCCGATCCCCTGCGTCACCAGCATTGCGATAGCTAGGAAAATCGCCAGTCCAGATAACAAACAGAGGTTTCGCGTTTTGTTCATGATGGGTCCTTTCGTTCTTGCATGTACCCGGATCGAGGTTCTCAGGGATTCCTTGCCGATTCCCGTTTGTTTTCAAGCCGCATCCCCGCCTCGGGGACTCCGCGCAGCCTTAGTTCATTCTAGGCCGCCTCATGAGGATTCTACGCGGACGCCGGCTGGATAGTGCACTCAATCGCACGATCGTCGGTGTGCGTCAACGGCCTTTTTGCCGAGGCCGAGTCCCAAGCCGATGGCGCACGTTGGCTTTTGCGCTGCCGGGCGGCTTGAGGCGTGTGCTTCCCCCGTACGGCCATCGCCAATGGCGGATTTCCGGCATGTCCTGGCCGTACTTGCAGATGTATTGCTTGTGGTCGATCAACTGGTCGCGGAGATATTGCTTGAGGTGCGCGGCCCGGCTGCCGAGCTGCGGCACGCGGTCCACGACGTCCCCGGCCAGGTGAAAGCGGTCCAGGTCGTTGAGCACCACCATGTCGAACGGCGTGGTCGTGGTGCCCTCTTCCTTGTAGCCGCGGACATGGAGATGCTTGTGATTGGTCCGCCGATAGCACAGCCGGTGGATCAGCCAGGGGTAGCCGTGGAAGGCGAAGATGATGGGCTTGTTTCGCGTGAACAGGGCGTCGAAGTCCCACTCACTCAGCCCGTGTGGATGCTCGCTGTGAGGTTCGAGCGTCATCAGGTCCACCACGTTGATGACGCGGATCTTGAGCTGCGGCACGTACCGGCGGAGCAGGTCCACCGCGGCCAGGGTTTCCAGCGTGGGCACGTCGCCGCAGCAGGCCATGACCACGTCCGGCTCGCCGCCGCGGTCGTTGCTGGCCCACTCCCAGATGCCGATGCCCGCGGTGCAGTGCTTGACGGCCTGGTCCATCGTCAGCCATTGCGGGGACGGTTGCTTGCCCGCCACGATGACGTTGACGTAATTGCGGCTCCGCAGGCAATGGTCGGTGACCGACAGCAGCGTGTTGGCGTCCGGCGGCAGATACACGCGGACGATCTCGGCCTTTTTGTTCACGACGTGGTCGATGAAGCCGGGGTCCTGATGGCTGAAGCCGTTATGGTCCTGCCGCCAAACGTGCGACGTCAGCAGGATGTTGAGCGAGGCGATCGATCGCCGCCAGGGAATTTCCCGGCAGACTTTCAGCCACTTGGCGTGCTGGTTGAACATGCTGTCGACGATGTGGATGAACGCCTCGTAGCAGGAGAAAAAGCCGTGCCGCCCCGTCAGCAGGTAGCCCTCCAGCCAGCCCTGGCAGAGGTGCTCGCTGAGGACCTCCATCACGCGGCCCTGGGGCGCGACGTGATCGTCGCTGCGGAGCACCTGGGCCGTCGAGACGCGGTCGGTGACCTCAAAGACGGCCGTCCAGCGGTTGGAGGCGGTCTCGTCGGGGCTGAAGATGCGGAAGTTCCGCGGGGCCTGGTTGAGCGTCAGTAGGTCGCGGACGAACTGCCCCTGGATGCGCGTGGCCTCGGCGTCGACGCCGCCGGGGCGAGGAACTGTCACGGCGTAGTCGTGGAAGTCCGGCAGCTTCAGGTCGCGCAGCAGCAGGCCGCCGTTGGCGTGCGGGTTGGCGCCCATGCGGCGCGAGCCCTTCGGCGCCAGCTCGGCCAGCTCCGGCCGCAGGCGGCCGGTCTTGTCGAAGAGCTCCCCCGGACGGTAACTCTTCATCCACCGCTCCAGCATTTTCAGATGGTCGGGGCGGTCGGCCGGCTCGGACAGCGGCACCTGATGCGCGCGGAACGTGCCCTCGACCTGCAAGCCGTCCACCTTTTTGGGGCCGGTCCAGCCCTTGGGCGTGCGGAGGATGATCATCGGCCACCGCGACCGCGTGCGGAAGCCGCCCCGCCGCGCCTGGGACTGGATGCGCCGAATCTCGCCGATTACCTCGTCCATCGTCGCGGCCATGAGCTTGTGCATGGCCATCGGCTCGTGGCCTTCGACGAATCGCGGGGCGTAACCGTAGCCGCAAAAAAGCTCCTCCAGCTCCTGGCGCGGTATGCGGGCCAGGACCGTCGGCCCGGCGATCTTGTAGCCGTTCAGGTGCAGGATCGGTAGCACGGCCCCGTCGCAGGCGGGGTTGAGGAACTTGTTGGAGTGCCAGCTCGTGGCCAGGGGACCCGTTTCAGCCTCGCCGTCGCCCACGACGCAGCAGGCCAGCAGGTCGGGATTGTCGAAGACGGCCCCGAAGGCATGGGCCAGCGAGTAGCCCAGCTCCCCGCCCTCGTGGATGGAACCGGGCGTCTCGGGGGCAACGTGGCTGGGAATGCCGCCGGGAAAGGAAAATTGCCTGAACAGGCGTTTCATCCCGGCGGCGTCCTGGGAGACGTTGGGGTACACCTCGCTGTAGGTGCCCTCCAGGTACGTATTGGCGACCAGGGCCGGACCGCCGTGGCCGGGCCCCGTCACGAAGATGACGTTCAGGTCGTGCTGGCGGATGGCCCGGTTCATGTGAACGTAGATAAAGTTCAATCCCGGCGTCGTGCCCCAATGCCCCAGCAGCCGCGGCTTGATGTGCGACAACCGCAGCGGCTGCTTCAGCAGCGGATTGTCCAGCAGATAGATTTGCCCGACGGACAGATAGTTCGCCGCCCGCCAATAGGCGTCCATTTTCTTGAGGAGCTGGGGGGATAGTGTCTTGCTCATGGGGCCTGTTCAGTCGTTCCTAGGGGTTCCCGTGCGGCCCAGGGTGGCTGGGCGCCTTTTTCCGGCAGAGGAGGACACGCGGCGCCTCTGGGCTATCCTACATATCGGGAATCCGGAGCGATCCGCAACAGGCTTCGAAGGCCGACGGGGCCGGCTTCCACGCCGAAGGAGGCGTAGTCCACGTACCACTGTCCGTCCGCCACGTAACCGAACTGATAGCAGCCGTCCGGCAGGCGGAGTTTGGCCTCCCAATAGCCGTCGGCGCTGCGGCTCATGAGAAGCTGATCGGTCCGCCAGTCGTTGAAGTCGCCGGATAGGAACACCCGGGTAGCAGAAGGTCTAAAAAAGCGGAAACGGGCGATACCCTCTCGAACGATGACCATGGCTCACCTCCCTGCGCCCTTCGGCAGTGCCGGCGCGGGGGAACTGGCGGCATAGAATCCCAGCGAGTTCATCGTGCCGATCGAGCTGATGGCCCACTGGCTATGATCCGGATCGGGCACCCAGTTGCCGTCGACGACGAACTTGTACTCGAAGGCGCGGGGAGCCCTCGAAATAACCCGCACGAAGGTGCCATCCTGTTGCCTCTGCATGGGCAGCCGTTGCCACCCGTTGAAATTGCCGGCGACGGAAACTTCTCGTGCCTCGCTTTGCGGTTTGAAGACGAACTTGATCGTTCCCTTTTGCTGTCCATTGCTATACATGGCCGTCCATCCTTTTCACCCTCCATGCATGATGCCCCGATGGAACTTTTACACGTTATGCGGCCAAGTACAATCGAGGGGCGCCCCGTTTTTGAGGGCGAGAATCTCCGCTAGCCCTAAGGGTTTTCCCTAGACGCCGCTTTTTGATGGCGCGTTACTTCAGTGAAGGAAAGCCTTTGCGCCAAGCGGCTCAGGCGATGTTTCCCGATGAGTGCTGGACCCACTCGATGGCGTGTTTCAGCAGTTGGGAGGCATTATCCAGTTTTAGCTTCCGTTTGATGTGTTCCCGGTACGATTCCACCGTCTTGGGGCTGACGTGCAGTTGGGAGGCGATGGTTCGCGTGGGCAGGCCCTGGCCGATGAGCTCGAAGATTTCCAGCTCGCGGTCGGTGAGGCTTTTGACCGACGGCGTGGCGGCCGGGCCGTCGCTTCCGACCAGCAGGCCAATCATCTTGGAAGCCATCCGCTCGCTGAGGAAAATCTGCCCCTGGAGGATCTTTCGGATCCCTTCGATGACGGCCTTGCCGCCTTCTTCCTTGGTGATGTAGCCCCTGGCCCCGGCCCGCAGCACTCTCTCGGCGTAGAAGGACTCATCCCGCATCGAGTACACCAGCGTCAGCACGCCGGGATGGCGGAGCCGGACGTCCTTGATCAGGTCCAACCCCGTGCTCTCCTTCAGCGTCAGGTCCACGATGATCACGTCCGGGGGCGTCTGGTCGATGAGGCGCAGGGCCCCGGCGACGTCGTCGCTCTCGCCGCAGACGGCCATGTCCGGCTGCTGGGCGATCAGCATGCCGAGCCCCTGGCGAACGATCGGATGGTCGTCCACCAGCAGGATGCGGGTTTTCTTGGCGGTGACCGGTTTGACGGTTTTTGCAATCATGGGGCCCCCTGGGGTTCTGGAATGGCCTGGACCGAGCGGGGCATGGAACAGAGCACCACGGCGCCCCGGCCGCGACGGGATCGCACCTTAAGTGTCCCATTCATCACGCTGGCACGGTATTTCATGATGCGCATGCCCATGCCTTGCTTGTTCGCCTGCCTGCCCATGCCAACGCCGTCGTCCCGCACCTCCAGGAATACTTGGGCGCCGCGGCCCTTCAACGTGATCCGAATGTGCTTGGCCCGGGAATGCTTGACGGCGTTGTTCGCCGCCTCCTGGGCGATGCGGTAAAGGTGCATGGCCAACATGGCGTCTTCAATCTCGACGCTCTTGTCACACCGGCACTCGCACACAATCCCGCTCTGGGCCTGAACGGTCTTGGCCAGTTCGACCAAGCCGGCGACCAGCCCCCCCTGCCCCAGCCCCACGGGGTTCAGACCCTTGGAGATCGCGCGGACCTGCTCAACCGCGTTCTTGGCCAAAGCGACCATCTGGGCGGCCAGGTCGACTTTTTCGGGCAAGGCGGTCCTAAGCACCGCCGCGACGCCCTCGGCTAAAAGGCTCAAGCCGGTAAGATTCTGCCCCAGCGAGTCGTGCAGGTCGCGGCCCAGGCGATGCTGCTCACTCTCGGTCGCTCGGAGGACTTCCCGTTCGGCGCGGCGAAGTTCTTCTTCCGTAGCCAGGCGCTGGAGAATTTCCTCCTGAAGCTCGTCCAGGGCCCGTCGCAGTTCGGCCGTACGCTCCTGAACCTTCCGTTCCAATTCATCGTTGGCTTGCTGCAAGGCCAGGTGGGTCTGCTTGCGATCAATGGCATAGCGGACCGCCCGCAAGATTGTCGGGCGGTCGGCGGCGCCCTTGAACAGGTAGTCTTGGGCTCCTTGCCGAATCGCCTGAAGGGCCGTCTGCTCGTCCGAAACGCCGGTCATGACCACGATGGGCAGCGCGGGTAAGGCCTCGTTGGCCAGGGCGATGGTCCCCAGGCCGCTGGAATCGGGCAACGTCAAGTCCAACAGCACCGCGTTGAACCGGTCTTGCTGCGCCGCGGCCACCCCTTCAGCCAGGCTGGCCACGCAGGTCAAATGCAGATGGGAATCTCCAGCCAGGGTGTCCTTCAGCAGTGCCACGTCGCCGGGGTTATCTTCGATCACCAAAATCTTCAGGTCGTCGGGCATGTAAAGTTTACTTTCGGCTTCTGGCGAACCGGTCGAAGCGTTTCATGATGTCGATCAGCTCGTGCGTCAACGGCGTCTTGGCGGCGAACATGCTGCGCAGGCCGGGATAACGCTGGCAGATGTCGCTGGAGGATCGCGAGGTGGTCAAGACGGCCACGGGCACGTCCTTCAGCTCGGGCGAGGCCTCCATCTCCGCCATGACTTCCTGGCCCGGCTTGCCGGGAAGGTTCAGGTCCAGGATCACCAGGTCGGGGCGGGGACTGCCGCTGAACTGGCCGCGACGGTAAAGAAAATCCATCGCCTTGATGCCTGTGTCCACCACGTGCAGGTCGTACGAACAACCGGCCTCCTCTAACGCCTCGCGGACCATGTACACGTCGCCGGCGTTGTCCTCCACCAGGAGGACCGTCAATAGGTCAGCTCTTGCAATCACGGTGTTATCTCTCCTTCCTTGACGTCCATGGCTTCCGCCGGCCGACGGGCTCCCGCCGCCGGCAGCGTGAACACAAAGGTCGAGCCATGACCTTGTTTCGCTTCTACCCAAATTCTACCCCCGTGGCGCTCGACAATCTTGCGGCAGATGGGCAGACCCATGCCGGTGCCGGGGTACTTGTCCTGCGTGTGCAGCCGCTGGAAGATCTGGAAAATGCGTTCCGTTTGATTCTCCGGAATGCCGATGCCGTTGTCGCGAACATGGAACACCCAGTCGTCGCCGTCGCGCCGCGCCGTCACGCGAACTTCCGGCGGCACGTCGGGCCGGCGGAACTTGACGGCGTTGCCGATGAGGTTCTGGAAGAGCTGCACCAGTGGCACCGGATCGCCCTCGATGGTAGGCAGATCGTCGCAGGTGACCTGCGCCCCACTCTCCCGGATGCTGACGATGCAATTGGTCTTGGCCTGCTCGAAAACGGCCTTCATGTCGGTGGCGGCCGGTTGCCTGGGCCGCATCTGAACGCGGGAGTATTCCAGCAGATCCTGCACCAGATGCGACATCCGCTGGGCGCCGTTGACCGCAAAGCCGATGTACTCCCGCGATTTATCGTCCAGGGATACGTTCTGCCGCTTCTGGAGGCGTTCCATGAACCCGCTGACCATCCGCAGCGGCTCCTGGAGGTCGTGGCTGGCGATGTAGGCGAACTGCTCCAGCTCTTTGTTGGAGCGCTTCAGTTCCCCCGCCGTCCGCTCCAGTGCCGCCGTCCGCTGCCGGACCAGTTCCTCCAGGTGCTCCCGGTGGCGGTCCAGCTCCGCCTCGGCGTTGAAACGGTAGATGGCCTCGCCGATCAGGAGCGACATCGACTCGATGAATTCCACGGCCGGCTGCGGAACCATTCCCTTGCGCCGGTCCGCCAGATGGATGACCCCCAACGTCCGGTCGCGGTACCGGATCGGCACCACGGCCAAGGAGGCAAAACCGACCTCGATGCAATAGCCTCGATAGGCCCCCCTCGCCTGCGGGGCCAGGTGCTGCACGAAATCCAAGGTGTCTTCGCAACGGAACGACCCGCCGCGCGTGCGGAGCGGCCGGTCGGAATCCACCACCTCCCCCGTCGCGGCGCGGATGCAGAAACAGGCGTCGTGCTCCAGCGACAAGTTATTCTCGTGACGGAAGAACTCGTCGTCAAAACCGATCTGCGATTCATAAGACAATCGGCCGTCGGCATCCGCCACACGGATTCCCACGCATTGGCACTCGCTCCAATTCCGAATGACCTCCACCGCGGCGTCCAGGTACTCCTTGCGGGAGTGCTTCTTGGCGAACAGTTCCAGCAGCGCATTCGTGATACTTTGGCGGCGCTCGGCGGCCTTGCGCTCGGTGATGTCGCGGGCGGCCGCGAAGACGCCCTGCACTTTTCCGGCCTCGTCCTGGTACACGGTGGCGTTGTACAGCACGTCCACCGTGCGGCCGGAGGTGTGCCGAACCGTCAGGGGATAATCCCGAAGCAGTCCCTTGGAAATAACCGTCTGGTATCCTTCTCGCGCCTTATCCGGCTCGGTGAAGTAGTTGGAGAAATCGCTGCCGACGAGCTGCTCTCGCGGCAGACCGGAGACCTGCTCGGTGGCCTTGTTCACGTCGGTGATCTTGCCTTCCGGGCTGATGGTGACCAGCGGATCGAGGCTGGCTTCGATAAGGCCGCGGGCGTAGAGCGACGCGCGGCGCAATTCCGTCTCCGCCCGCCTACGCTCGACAATCTCCGCACTGAGCTTTTTATTGACCTCCAGAAGTTCGGCGGTGCGTCCCCGAACGCGCTGCTCCAATTCTTCCTTGGCCTGCCGCAGGGCCTCCTCGGCCTGTTTGCGCGACGTGATGTCCACCCCATAGATGCGGATGCGTTGAGTTTCCGGTACAAAATGTATCGTTTGATAGCACCATCGCCCGCCTAGGGTTACCTCGCGGTCGGTAAAACTCACGCCCGCTTCACGACATGCCTTGACCAGCGATTCCCAATTCGCCAACCAGGGATGATCGGGGCCCCGTTGCAGAAGATCCGGGAACAGCCGCTGGGCTGCGGCGTTGGCGAAACACACGTGCCCCTCCAAGTCCGCTTCGACGATAGGCTGCGGGTTAAGCATCGGGAATGAAGCCAACCGGCCGGCTTCTTCTTCCGCGTGCTTGCGCTCGGCGATCTCCCGTTCCAATTCACGTTGCCGGACCAGCACACGCTCGCGGGCCTTGTGCATCGCATGACTGAAGAAGGTGATGGCCAAACTGACCACGAAGTAGCTGCCCAATTCCAGAATGTCGCCAACCGTTCCAATCCCCAGCAGGTAGTGAGGGGTGACAAAGAACCAGTCCACCGCCAGATAGCCCAAGACCGTGCACAGCAAGGCCGGTCCCAAACCGCCAAACCAGGCCACCACCGTGACGGCTACGAAGAACGTGAAATAGGGCAGGCGATCGTGGAGGTAGGGATCTACCGCCATGCGTGCCAGCAGCGCCAGGACCACGCCGACCACGGCCGCACCGTAACGCACCACTGCCGATTGCATACGGTTCATGTGCAGGACCTTCCTGTATTCGCCATTCGGACCGTCCCGGGGCGATGAATCCTTCGCCTCCCGGGGCAACCGCAAACCGATTTGCCGAAAGACCGCCAAAGAATCGTAACTTCATAACGATACCATGTTTCTCGGCGAATCCTATCGGGGCCGGCCCCTATGAAAATATAGGGGATTCCCCTAGGCTTTTCGCCGAATTCGCCGGATGCGATGCGCCCCGGACGCCGCGTTCTAGACGCCGGCTTGCGGGGCGGAGGGCGGCTGCGGTGCGCGGCGTCCGCGCCGCCAGAGTCCGTAGATTCCCACGCCCAGGAACGTCAACCCCAACAGGCCGATGATCAGTTGCAGCAGATGGGTGCGGACCCACGGAATCCGCCCGCAGTAGTAGCCCAAGGTCAGGTGGAACACCGTCCAAATCATGCAGCCGACGGCATTGTAGAACAGGAACTTGGGGTAGCTCATCACGCCCATGCCGGCCAGCGTCGGGGCCACGGCACGGAGGAAGGGCACGAACCGGCACAGAAGAAGCGTCACGGCGCCGTACCGCTCGTAATAAGCGTGGACTCGCTTCAGGCGATGGTGATCCGGGGAGTCTTGCCGCAGTTTGTGGTGGGGAAAGATCAAAATCAGCACGAAGCCCGCCAGGTAGTTGAGCGTGTCGCCGGCGACGGCCGCTGGGACAAGCAGCAGCACCAACCAGCCGAAGTTCAGCGAGCCCTTGGCCGCGTAGGCGCCTGCGGCCAGCAGCAGCGTTGCGCCCGGCAGAAACGCCGTGAACAGCGAAAAAGACTCCACGAAGATGACCGCGAAGAGGATCAGGTAGGCCCACGTGTGGTAGGTCTGAATGATCTCGCCAAGACGCTGGTCCAGTCGTCCGAAGAATTCCCAGGAGATGGCAGCAATCATGAGCACCGGACGGACCTCCGTGGCCTGTAAGGGATCCTTGGGCCCCGTGCAAGCCAAGGTAGTCGCACGCGATTGAGGGAACGGCACACCCGAACGTCACACGTCGGAGGAATCCTAACGCTTCGCGGTGGATTTCTCCAGCCCTTGCAGGATTCCCCCGGCCACCGCGGCGGCGGCGGCTGAGACTTCCGGAGAGCACGACTGGCCCCACTCCCAGCGGGCCGGCTGAATGGCCACGACCGTAATCCGGCAGTCCAGGGACGTGCGGAGATACTCCGTCAGGACGTTGAGGGGCAGGTTGTGCGTCGAGAAGGAGCCGGCATCGGCGATGGTCCGCGGGTCGATGACCTTCACACTTCCGGGGGCCAGGCCCATCTCCGCGGCGTCGATCACGATCACGTGGCTTGGCCGGAAGGCCTTGATCGGGCCGGTCAGGTTCTCCGGCGCCGTCCCGCCGAGGAATATCTTCAGCTTGGGGAGTTTGGTCTTAGCGGCCAGGGAACGTTTCAGGGCCTCGGCGGCGAGCAATCCAGCGGCGTCGTCGCCGCGGAGCTCCGCCCCCACCGCTAGGACGGCGACGCGCTTAGCTCCCTGAAGATTTGTTCGCAGCTTCCGGACCAGGCTTGGAGGGCTGGGGCGCTTGGGCATGGGTCTCCGTCGGCGGGGCGCCTTGGGTGGTCTTGAGCTTGCCGCGGTCCAGTTGGGCCAGCTCGAATTCTTCGGTCATCTCCAGCGCCATCTTGGGGCAGGAGTCCACGCACTGGCCGCAGGAAATGCAGCGGCCCAGGTCGATGTCGGCCTCGAACTTCTTGGGGGCGACCGTGCGAATCACGATGGCGTCCGTGGGGCAATCCTTCATGCACAGCCGGCAGCCGATGCACCGTTCGGCGTAGAATCGCAGGCGGCCACGGAACTGAGCCGGCATGTGCACCTTGACGTACGGATAGAGCACGGTCGCCGGCTTCCGCACGGCGCTCCGCAGCACCTCCCGGAGCATTTTGCCGGGTTTTTTCATTTCAAAAGTCCCTTCGCCACCAGGTCCACGACCACTTGCGCCAGCGCCACCGGCGCGGCGATCTGCCAGCAGAAGTTGATCATCTGGTCCAGCCGCAGCCGGGCCATCACGGTTCGCAGGACCGACAGCACGCACACGACGGCCAGGACCTTGGCGGCGTACAGGCCGAAGCCCGCCGCGCCGCCCCAGGCCGCCCCCAGCCGCTGCGGCAGGTCCAGCCCGAAGGGCAAAAACACGGCCGCGATGAGGGTCGCGCCGACGACCATCTCGACGTCGAGGGTCAGCCGGAACATCGCCAGCAGCCGGCCGCTGTATTCCGTGAAGCTCCCGGCCACGATTTCGGTCTCGGCCTCGGGGATGTCAAACGGCACGCGCTCCAGCTTGCCCAGCATCGCCACCAGGCACACGCCCAGCCCCGCCACGTTCAGCAGCATCCGCGCGGGGTGCTGGTGGTAGTACTGCGTCATCGAGCTGAGCGACCAGGTGTCGGCCAGCAGCGCCGGGGCCAGGATGCACAGGAACAGCGGAATCTCGTAGGCGAACAGCTGGATCACCGACCGCGCCGCCCCGATCATCGAATACAGCGAGCGGGAGTACCACCCGCCCAGGAAGAACGTGACCGTCGGGATCGTCAGCAGGTACAGCACCAGGATGAGGTCGCCTTCGAACGCGTAGGGCGCCCGCCGGCCCCACAGCGGAATGTACAGGAATGCCGTCGCCGCCGCCGCCAAGGCCACCAGCGGGACAAACTTGAAGATGCCCGTGTCGGCCTGCTGGGGGATGATCTCTTCCTTGGCCGACAGCTTGATCAGGTCCGCCAGCGGCTGGAACCACGGCGGCCCGATGCGATGCTGAAGGCGGGCGTACAGTTTGCGGTCCACGTATTCCGCCAGCAGCGAGAAGACTATGAGGAACGCCAGGCCCGGAAAGACCAGCATGTAAAACAGGTCCGAACCCATCAGGCGTCCTCCCCGCGGCGGAAGGTCTTGTTCAACTCCGTAAAATCGATTCCATGGTGCTGGTACCAGTGGATGCTGTACTCGCGCAGCTGCTGCCAGAACAGCACGCCGCTGCCACCCCGGTCGTCGGCGATGGAAATGAGGCGGTCGGTGCACGAGAAGCACGGGTCGATGGCGGCTACGACGATGGGCATGTCCGCCAGGTACCGGTCTTCGAGCATCTTGGAGACGGCCTGGACGTTGGCCAGCGTCGGGGCCCGCACCTTCACGCGTTCGGGCTTGTCGGTGCCGTTGGCGCGGACGTAGTGCACGTCCTCGCCGCGCGGGGCCTCGTAGCGGCTGAGGGCCTCCCCCGCCTGTACTTTGCGCGGGGCCTTGACGGCGATCGGGCCGTCCGGCAGGTTCTTCAGCACGAAGCGGACGATCTTGTAGGACTCCATCAGCTCCCCGACCCGCACGAGCGTCCGGCCGTAGACGTCGTTGCAGTCGCTGGTGATAACCTCGAAGGGGATTTCGCCGTAGGCGGCGTAGGGGTCGTCCTTGCGGACGTCGCGCGGGATGCTGGAGGCCCGGCCGGTGGGGCCGACGGCGCCCAGCCGCAGCGCGTCCTCGTGCGACAGCACGCCGACGTTGCGGAGACGCTTGATCAACGTCACCTCCTCGGTGGCGACGCCGATGTAGTACTTGGTCCGCTCCTCCAGGGCGTCAATGCCCTTGAGCACCTCGGCCTTCTGCGCGTCGGTGATGTCCCGCCGCACGCCGCCGAAGGTATTGATACTGTAGTTGACGCGGTTGCCCGTCAGCGCGGCCAGCAGGTCCATCACGATCTCGCGGTCGCGCCAGGTGTACATCAGCAGCGTGTCGAAGCCGACCTCGTGCCCCGCCACGCCCAGCCACAGCAGGTGGCTGTGAATCCGCTCCAGCTCGGAAATCAACACGCGGATGTAGAGGGCCCGCTTGGGCACCTCCAGGCCGGCGATTTCCTCCACGGCCTGGACGAAGCAGGTCGCGTGCGAGTGCGAGCAGATGCCGCAGATTCGCTCCGTCAGGTACAGGGCGCGGACGTACGTGCGGCCTTCGCAGGCCTTCTCGATGCCGCGATGGTTGTAGCCCAGCCGCACGCCCATCTGGAGAATCTTCTCGCCCTGGAGGGTCAACGTGAAGCTGGTAGGCTCCTTCAAGGCCGGGTGCTGCGGGCCGATAGGTATCTGAACGTGCTCGTCGCCGTTATGCATGGGGTTCCTCCTGGGATGGTCCCTCGCTGCCCTCGGACGGCTTCCAGTCTTTGCGGAGGGGGTACTGCCCGTCGGGCCAGTTGTCCGGCAGCGGATAGCGAGGCCCCGGCGGCAGGCCCTCCACGCGCATGCCAAGCAGGTCCACCATCTCGCGCTCGTACATCTCCGCGGCGGGGAAATAGCTCGTGACCGTCTTGAGAACGGGCTGGTCCTTCGGCACGGAGGTGCTGAGGTTCAGCACCACGCCGCTGGGCCGCGCCAGATGGTAGATCGTCTCAAAACACGTCCCGCCGTCCAGGCCGCTGATGGTGCACAGCATGGAAAAGCCCATCCGTCGGACCGCGTGGTCGAAGACTTCCGAAAATCGCTCGTAGGGAACCTGGGCGAAGACCCGCCGGGCCCGCGGGACACGGACGTTGCTGACGGCCTGCGGGAACGTCTTAAGCAATTCTGCTTGTACCGAAAGAGATTCTTCCATAGTGGCTTCTCACGTCTTGGGGGCAAGCACGGCCTGCGGGGCTGCCTGGTTTTTGGACGGCTTCGCCGGCGGGGCCGCTTCCGCCTCTTCCAGGCTCTTCAGCAGCTTCACGCAGCCGTCGATAATCGCCGACGGGCTGGCCGGGCAGCCGGGAATATACGCCGCCACAGGCAGGACCGTGTCGATGCCGCCTTTAACATTGTAGCAGCCCTGGAACACGCCGCCGCTGCACGAACAGGTCCCGATGGCCACGACGAACTTCGGCTCGGGCATCTGCTCGTAGATGCGGACGAGGCGGTCCTGAATCTGCCGCGTGACCGGGCCGGAGCACAGCAGCACGTCGGCGTGCCGCGGCGTGCCCTTCAACAGCACGCCGAACCGCTCCAGATCGTACTGGGGCGTCAGGGCGGCGATAATCTCGATGTCGCAGGCGTTGCAGGCGCCGGTGTTGAAATGCAATATCCACGGCGACTTCCGCCTGGCCCAGCCCACCATGCGTTGAATCAGCTTCATCATCTACCTCGAGTATAGCACCGACAGCCCCAGAATCGCGCAGCCGACGTAGATCACGGCGATCACGAACGACGTGATCGTCTCCACCGGCACCGTGGTCGCCATCAGGGCGATGACGTGCAGCACCGTGAAGAAGAAGGCGAACGGCAGAAACTGGCCGTAATCGGGCTGGATCATGGCGTCGGGGATGTCCTCGCCGCAGGCGTACGGCGCCAGCGCGCCGGCCGACTGCTTGCCGTGGCGGAACGCCAGCCGCGACAGGGCGTAGGAAAACAACACCACGGCCACGAGCACGATCACGAACGCCACGGGCGGTGAAAGTACGGTTATGGCACCCATAGATTAACCTTTGATGTCTCGCAGCAAGGCCGTGTCCAGCGACTTCCGCTGGCGGTAGAAGCACAGGATGACACCGATGGCCACCACTACGACGGCCACCTCGATGATGATCAGCGTAATGGCCAGCGCCTGGGCCAGGGCGATACGGTGCACGGCATAGCCGGCCGTCACCAGCAGCAGCGTGACGCCCTTGGTCAGAACCTCCATGGCGATCAGGACACGGATGAGGTTCCGCGTGCTCACCAGGCTGTAAAAGCCCACGATCAGCACGCCGACCACGCCGAGGCCGAACAAGCTCGATAAGGCCATTTCCTGGCTACCCACGGTTGGTCTCCTTGACCAGGATGACGACGCCGAAGGCGCTGACCAGCAGTATCACGATCTGGCCGATCAGGTCGATGTGTCGCAGGTTCCACAGGACCTCGCGCACGCCGCCGGCGGCCGCGGCCGCCACAGGCGGCGGAACGTCCATCACCGGCCGGACGACCAGCAGCACGCCGCAGACCACCAGGACGAGGACCGGCAGCGGCCAGAACCGCCGCCACTTCGCGTGCCGCCGGACGGTCAGGGCCTCGGTATCCAGGCGCCGCGTCAGACCGATCACGCTGATGAAAATCACGGGAATCAGCCCCGCACAGACGGACAGTTCGAACACCGCCGCCAGCGGTGCGTTCAGGCGGAACATCATGATGGACACCACCAGGCTGGCCACCGCCAGTCCGATGGCCGACCGCAGCACGCGGGCTGCCATCACCGTCACCAGGGCGGCTAGCACCAAGCCGATCACCAGAATGATGTCCAGGCTCGTCATGGCGTCTGGGTTAATACCCTCCATGCAGCCGCAGTAGGAACGTGTTCGCCAGGAACGGGAACGCCAATCCCACCGCGATCGTCAAGCCGGCCAGGATAATCTCCGGCACGGACAGCCACGCCGTCGCCTCGCGCACGCCGGCCAGGGACGGCAGCGTCTGGCCGAAGAAGACCCGCCGCTGCCAGACCAGCAGGTACGCCAGCGTCACGACGCTGAAGAGCACCGCCAGTCCGGCGTAGAAGTAAAAGCCCGCTTGCCACAGGGCTACGATAATCAGCAGTTTGCTCCAGAACCCCGCCAGCGGCGGAATCCCCGCCGTCGAGAGGATGCCGACCACCGACGTGGTGCTCGTCAGGGGCATTCGCCCGCCCAGGCCGCCCAGGCGGGTCATGTCCGTGGTCCCCAGCCGCTGCTCGACGGCGGCGGCATTGACGAACAGCAGGCTCTTGAACACGGCGTGATTGAACACGTGGAAGATCGCCCCCGCGATGGCTAAGTCCGTCCCGCACCCCAGGCCCAGGACGATGTACCCCACCTGGCTGATGCTGGAATAGGCGAGCAGGCGCTTCATATCGGTCTGGCCCAGGGCGGCCAGCGCCCCCACCACGATGGACACCGCCCCCACCAGCATCAGCACCTGGTTCAACGGCAGGCTGGGCGGAAAGACGGAAATCGTCAGGCGCAGCAGGGCGTAGATGCCGGAAACCTTCGTCACCACGCCCGCCAGCAGCACGGACGTCGGCGCCGGGGCCGCGGAATAGGCCCCCAGCACCCACCCGTGGAACGGCACCAGCCCGCCCTTGATGAACAGGCCGCACAGGAACGCCCCCAGGGCGATCCGGGCCGGCAGCATCGTGCCGGAAGTTTTTGTCAAAAGCGCCGCCGCGACGCTGTCGAAGTCCACCGCGCCGGCCATCATCAGCAGCAGCGCCACGGCCGAGAGCATGAACACCGTCGCCGTGGCCGAGAGGATGATGTATTTGAACGCGCCTTCCAGGGCGTGCTTCTGGCGGCTGAAGGCGATCAGGATGAACGAGGCGATGGACGTGACTTCCAGGAACACGTACAGCGAGAACAGGTCGGTCACCAGGACCATGCCGTTCATGCCAATCATGGCGACCAGAAGGACGCTGACGTAATTGCTCCGGCGCCGCGCGTCGGCGAGCATGGGCTGGACGACCATGGCTGCGGCGGCTAGCGCCAGCCCGATGGCCAGCAGCATGACCAGGCTCAGGTTCGTCAGCCGCAGGTTCAGATGCAGAACATTGTCGATGAACCCGGCCCGCGACAGCACGGCAGCCGGCGTCGCCGCCACCACCGCCGCCTGCACCGCGCCCAGCAGCGCTGCCACGACCGCGCCGCGGCGGCGGAGGAACTCCGCGCCGGGCAGGTTCAGCAGCACCACGGCCGCCAGCGGAACCAGGATGAACCACTCAAGCACCGACATACTCCTTGGCTATTTGGTTAAAGCGCTTTAATCAGGAACCACACGACCGCCACCGCGCCGCCCAGGCACCACAGGACGTACAGCGAGTAGCTGCCGGTATTCGTCAGGCGGATGGCCCCCGTGAACAGGCCGGTGACGTTCACCACCAGGCCGTCGTAAATCCAATCCACCAGGCGGTCCAGTTTCCAGCCGATCCACCCCACCACGCCGACCAGGCCCAGGCCCCAGTCGTAGGGGTCAAACCAGCGTTTGGCCGCTTTGTCGTAGATGGTCCGCAGGACCGGGGCGCGGTAGATGTGGTCCACCGCGTGCAGGCCGCTGCCGTAATGCAGCGTCCCGCCGATGTGGTTGAGGATCGCCAGCGTAATGGCCAGCGTCGTGAAGCCGGCCAGCATCCAACTGTGCGGGAGCAGGCCCGCGAAATCCCCCTCGGCGCCGACGGCCACGCCCGGCTGGATCAGGTACCGCAGCGGCAAGGCGTTGTACAAGCCGAACACCAGGCACGCCCCGGCGATCACGAGCATCGGCACCAGCATCGGCCAGGGCGATTCCTTCACCGTGTCGTGCTGAGGATTTCGCCGGCCGAGGTAGGCCGCGTGGCCGAGCTTCAGGAACGAAGCCGCCGTCAGGAACGTGCCCACCACGGCGGCGAGATAAAAGATCAGGCCCCGGTGCAGCGCGCCTTCGTACACCAATTCCTTGGAGTAAAAGCCGTTGGTCAGCGGCACGCCGGAGATCGACGCGGCCGTGATGATGTAGCACAGGAACGTCAGGGGCATTTTCCGCCCCAGGCCGCCCAGCTCCGTCAGGTCCGTCGTGCCCGTGCGATGCTCCACGCTGCCGCCGGTGAAGAACAGGCAGCTCTTGTACAGGGCATTGTTGATCATGTGGAACAGGCCGCCGATGATCCCCACCGGCAAGGCCGTGCCCACGCCCAGGACCATGTACCCCACCTGGCTGATGGCGTGATAGGACAGCAGCCGCTTGTAGTTTTTCTGCACCAGCGCCATGGCCACGGCCAGCAGGATCGTCACCGCCCCGACGATCATCATCAGCGTGCTGAGCCAGGACTGCGGCGGCAGGCGGAACATGTCCACCACGATCCGCGTGAGGAAATAGATGCCCAGCAGCTTCTCCAGGCTGGCCGGCAGAAAGGCCATGAACGGCAACGGGGCGTCCACGGCGGCGTCGGGAATCCAGGAATGGAACGGCATCGATCCGGCTTTGGCGATTGCCCCGATCATCAGCAGGACCATCGCCAAAGCCCCCAGCCCCTCGCCGGCCAGGTGGATCTGCGAAATCGTCAGCGTCCCGGCCTTCCAGCCCGCCAACGCGATGCCCATCATCAGGCACAGGTCGCTGACGCCGACGATAATGAAGGCCTTCACCGCCGTGCGCCACGCCCCCCGCCGGCCGATGGCAATCAGGCCGAACGTCACCATCAACATCCCCTCCCAGAAGAACAGCATCGCCACTAGATGGTCGGCCAGCACCGCGCCGTTGGCCATCGTCACCGCCAGCAGCAGATAGACGTAGAATTGCACGCCGTGAGGCCGCTCGGCCATGAACTTCCAGCAATACAGCGCCACCAACAGCGCAAAGCCCGCCGTCGCCAGCAGGATGAACGCGCTGAAGGCGTAAAGCCGCAGGGCTAAGTCCAGCCCCATCCCGGCCCAGGGCACCGTCAGGCGGATATCCGCACCGCCGGAGGCCGCCTTGAACATCAGGGCCGCCGCAATCAGGTTGATCAGCGTAGCCACCAGGACGATGCCCGCCCTCAGCGCGTTAAACCGCCTGCCGGCCAGCAGGACCAGCACCGCCGCCGCGGATGGCACGATAATCGGAACCCATAAGGTTGATGCGTTCATTGTCCGAATCCCGGCAACTGAGCCACGGCTGACAACGCAAACTGAGACGAGGGGTTAATCCACAGCCCGGCGACCAGGCTCAAGGCCGCCAGGGCGACCACGCAGGCCACCATGACGCGGGAACCTTCCTTTGCCGGTACCTTGGCCTCGCCCAGGAACACCATGTGGAAGACTCGCAGCAGGTACACCAGCGTCAAGATCGCCCCGGCCAGAAAGACCAGCGTCATCCCCAGGTGCCCGCCCTGGAGGCCGCCGCTGATGACCATGTACTTGCTGAAGAACCCGCCCAGCGGCGGAATGCCCATGACGGAAAACGCGCACAAGGCGAACGCCCCCGCCGTCAGGGGCATCGTGTGAATCAGCCCGCCCATCTGGCGGATGTCCTTGGTGTGGGTCCGCTGCTCCACGATGCCGGCACAGAGGAACAGGCCCCCTTTAGCCAGGCCGTGCATCAGGATGTACAGCAGCCCGCCGACGACGCCGATCCGGCTGCCGCTGGCCAGGCCCAGGAAGATGAAGGCGATCTGGCTGACGGTGCTGTAGGCGATGATGCGCTTCAGGTCCGTGTCCACCAGGGCCGCGCAGGCGGCTATCAGCGCGCTGGCGGCCGCGACGGCCAATACGGCCGAGTGCCAGAACGGCGAGAGCGTCAGCGTGGCCAGGAACAGCCGCGCAAAGACGTACACGCCGATCTTGACCAGCACGGCCGCGTGCAGCAGGGCCGTCACCGGGGAGGGCGCGACGCCGGCGTCCGGCAACCACGTGTGGAACGGCAAGGTGGCCGACTTGGAGAGGATGCCCAGCAAGATCAGCACCACCGCCGCGCTCGGGGCGTATCGGCCCGCGAACGACTGGCGGATGACCGATAAGTCCAGCGAACCGGTCTGGGTCCACAGCAGGATGAAGCCCAGCAGCATCGAGACGGCGCCGAAGACGGTCACCAGAAAGGCCTTGTCCGCCCGGATGACGTGCTGCTTCTCGCGGAAGAACCCGATGAGCCGCCAACTGGTGATGGCGGTGATCTCCCAGAAGACGTACAGCAGGATCAGGCTGCCGGAGAACACCAACCCCATCATCGCGCCCAGGAACAGCACCACCATCACGTAGTACTCGTTCTGGTACGGATAGGGGCGGATGTAGTCGGCGGAATACAGGACGATGATCGAGCTGATCAGCGAGGAGACGATGGCCATGAAGACGGCCAGGCCGTCGGCGGAGAGGGTGAAGTCCATGCCGACGGGCGTATGGAGGCGCATCTCCATCGTCTGGCCGCCCCAGACCATCGGCACCAACGCCACCGAGCACACCAGCGCCGCCAGCACCAGCAGAAACGCCACCGCGTTCCTCAAACGCGTTGAGATCGCCGCCGCCAGGGGCAGCAGCAGCACCGACCCCAATACGGGGCAACCCACAGCGGCCAACAGCAGGAACTCAGGACTCATAAGGGCTTCGCACCTAAGGTCTAGCTAATAAAACAAGACCGGGGCGGGGCAGTGTACAAGATTCCAAACCCGTGCACAAGAATAAGACCCCTGCCGGCGACTACTTTTTTTCACCGCCCCGGCGGCGGCGAACCTGCCGGCCGGTAGGCAGGTCAAATAGAGCTTGAACCTTCGCGGGACGTGCAGGTAAATAGGCCTCTGGCGAGGCGGAGAAGCCGGCATCATTAAATAAATGTACGTGCGAGTCTGATTATGAAACTGGCGATGATCGGTTCCTACGGCCACACGAGCATCGTGCTCAAGAGTTCCGCGTTGCGCGACGTGGAGCTGGCGGCCGTGGCACGCTACGGCCCGCAAGACAAACTGCCGTTCGTCGGCAAGAGCAAGGTCACGCCGGCCAGCACGCCCGTCTTTGACGACTACCGCAAGATGCTCGATGAGGTCCGGCCGGAAATCGTCAGCGTGTGCATGCCGCTGCACCGCAACGCCGAGGCCGCCATCGTCGCCGCTCAGCATGGCTGCCACATCCTCAGCGAAAAGCCCCTGGCCACGACGCTGGAAGACCTGGAGGCCCTGCGCTTGGCGGTCGAAAAGGCCGGCGTGCGGATCTGCGCGATGTTCCAGATGCGCGGCCAGCCGGTTTTCCAGGCCGTGCGGAAGATCGTCGCCGAGGGAAAAATTGGCAAGCCCATCCTGGCCTTCGGGCAGAAGTCCTATCCCTTCGGCCAGCGGGACGAATTTTTCCGCCGCCGGGAGACCTACGGCGGCACGATCCCCTGGGTGGCCATCCACGCCCTGGAGTTCATCAGCTACTGCACCGGCAAGGACTACGCCAAGGTCGCGGCCATGCACTCGAATGAATCTCTAGCCGGCTGTGAGGCGGAGGACAACGGCGGCCTGCTGCTGGAATTCGCCGGCGGCGGGCACGCGATCATTTCGTTCGATTACCTCCGGCCCATGGCCGAGGGCGTCAAGCGCCGCCACGGCGACGACCGGCTGCGGATCGCCGGAACCGCCGGCATCGTGGAGGTCGTCGAGGAAGGCACGCGCGTCGTGCTCATGACACCCGCCGACGTCCAGGACGTGCCCCTGCCGCCGGGTCGCGACCTCTTCGCCGAGTTCCTGGCCTCCATCCGCGAGGGGAAAGAGTGCCTGGTGACGCCGGAAGAATCGTTTCGTATCACCGAGGTGGCGCTGAAGGCCCGGGCGGCGGCGGACAGCGGTGCGGCCATCAAACTGTAGCGGCCTGTAGCGGAAAAATCGCGCCCGTCCGGCAAACGGAGACCGCAATGAGGTGGCGGATCAGTCTCTACGTCGTGGCGGCCCTGCTGATCGTCGGCAGCACGTGGTTAATCTTCGGGTGGGGCTGGCAAGTCCACCGCGTCCAACGGACCCACCGCCAGGACACCCCCGCCGCTTATCAGTTCCTGACAAAAAAAGTTCTCCTCCCCCTGGCGGCCGACGAGCCACTCACCCGCCGGCAGGCGGAGGAGGACCTCGACGAGCTGGAATGGCTGCTGGAGAACCGCTACGCCTACCTGCACCTTCGCGACGTGGACTATCGGGCGGCCCTGGACGCCATCCGCGCCTCGGCCGCGGAGGGCACGCGGCGGTCCACGTTGGCGTTGCAGATCGCCAAGCTGCTGTGCCTGTTCGGCGACGGGTGCAGCTCGGTGGCCGAGCCGAGCCCCGACGACCTGTGCCCCGGATTCCTGCCCTTCCTTATCGAGGAGGTTGACGGACGGCTGGTGGCCCTGAAGGCCGACCGCTCCGGTTTCGTGGACGACCGATGCCCCTTTCTGGTCGCCCTGGACGGGCTGGCCGTGTCGGAGTGGCTGGCGGCGGCTGAAACGTTGAGTCCCAAGGGCTCCCCTCCATCGGAGCAGCAACAGACGCGGCGGAATCTCCGCTACATCGGCTGGCTTCGGGCGGAACTGGATCGGCCGCCGGCTCCCACCGTCACGGTGGCGGTGGAGTCGCAGGATTGGCAGCAGAATCACCGTCTCCAGCTCGACGTGCTTCGCGAGAAGTCGCCTGACGCCGCGCCGGCCGCCGTCGTCGCAGAGTTGGCGGATTCCATCGGCTACATCCGCTTGGCCGCCACGATGCAGGAGGACGCTAAGTTTCTAGCTTGGCTGGGCGAGGCGATGGAGCGGGTGCGTCCGACGCGCGGGCTGATTATCGACGTCCGCGGCTATGGCGGCAGCCATGTGCCGCTGATGACCTTGCTGCCGTATTTCCTGGACCCTTCCGGGGCGCCGAGGGTCGTGAACGTGGCCGCGCCGCGGGCCCGCACGGCGAAATCGGCCCTTATCTTAAAGGAACGGCGGCTTTATCCCCCGGATCAGCAGGGCTGGACCGCCGCCGAGCGCCTCGCCCTGCAAGACTTCCGCCAGAGTTTCAAACCGGCCTGGTCGCCGCCGGATGTTCAGCCGCGCTGGCACTATTGCGTGGTGTCGCCGGCCGCCGGCCCGCCTAAGTATCACTACGCCGGGCCGGTGGTCATCCTGATGGACGCCGCCAGCTGCGGCGCGGCGGACATCTTCCTGGGCGCCCTGGAGGGCCTGCCAAACGTGACCGTGCTCGGCACACCCAGCGGCGGCGGCAGTGACGGGTGTTGCGACTACCGGCTCCATCACAGCGGCATCCAGGTGCGGCTGGCCTCCATGGTTTCCTACGGGCCGACGGGCGAGCTATACGGCGTTGCGGGCATCCAGCCGGACGTGCTGGTCAAGTCGACGCTGATGGATCTGGGCAGCCAGAACGATCCGCAATTGTTCGCCGCCCAGGAGCTGCTGAAGTCCAAATTTGCCCCGCCGCCGTGAGGAATTAGAACAGCTGTCAACACTGGCGCGATGATCGAATTATAGTTAGTCTATGCGAGGCGCAACATGGACAAATGTATCGACCGTGTACTCAATGTCTTGATGGTCACTGCGACATTCCTTGTTGCTGCGATTGCCCTCTTCAAAGATTGGATACTCCACCGTTTCTGGCCGCCTAAGCTTGATATTACCCCATACAGCCTCACCGGTATCCTTGTTGACACCGTGGCTCTACAGACAAGCCAGAAGGGGCGCGGCAGGTGGTATTCTCTCGCTGTTGTGAACAGGCGTCGATGGAGGACACCACGTAAGTGCCAAGTGCTCCTGGTGGGCGTAAGTCGTCGCAACCCAGTTAATGGGCGGTTTGATAAGCAGGACCTAGCGTGTCCGCTACCTCTGTATTGGTCGCCAGCTAAACAAGCTAGCGACTTGCAGACGATACTCCGCCCAACGGTTTTTGACTTTGTCTACCTATTGGAAGGAGACCAAGCTGTACGACCTGGGGTCCGCTATCAGTCATTCGATTTCGAGGGGAAGGGTTTTGTGGGTCCCAACCAGGCTTGCCGCTACGAACTCGAAGTGGTGGCGGAGGCCTTCATTTCGCAGACAACGTGTATCTACGAAGTCGCTTGGGACGGGGAGTGGCATGACAGCGACAGTGAGATGAGCAAACACCTCAAGATAACGCGATGCTCGAGCTTGACGTAGCCTTGTTGGGTGGTCGGTTTTGCTGCCCACGAGAACCGCGATTACATTTGCAGCAACCCTACATATCTTGAAAGGCTGTTTCTTCTTCGCCGTCTTCGAGGGTGCCGACAACCCCAACAAGGTCCCCTTTAGACCAGTGCAACGCGTATCTCATCGCCGTTCCTTCGGATCACTAGTTCGCCGTGTTGCCGCGTCTCCCTCCACAACAGTTCGTATACGGCCAACGCTCTTCGTATCACCTCAGTCAGGCTGTCCGCCTCCGTTTCCTCTCGGAGTTCCTCGAGTCTCCGACGGACTTCCTCGCGCATTTCCAGGTTCAGTCGCGTCGTTCGGCCTTGTTTTCCCAATCTTGGCATCGCGCCTATTTCCAACAAAAACGGCCAGTACTCCTAGCCCACACAACATACCTGCGATGGCCAACCCCGCAATCAGATTTATCGTCGTGAGCCGTTCGCTTGCTTCAATGAAACGCCCAGCCAGAAGGAAGAGCAATACAGCGATCAAAATAGGCAGTGTGTCCGGCAGGGGGCGGTTACCCAACACCTGTAACAGCGAACTGATCGACCACTGCCGATGCTCGAATAGCCCATCGAAGGCCGCATAATCAGGGCGTACGGTGTCACGTTGCTGACTACTACCTCTGTCCTCGTCCATGCCGACCGGCCTCCCACACAGGAGGCCGACGGCATAAACGCAGTCGCAGGCTCACGACGAACATGATCGTGGGCTCCTGTGAATGCGTTCTGCCTGGTTTGGGGACCGCGTCTCTCCAAGTACCAAGTCACCCACAGGAAGAACGTTTTCGTCAAGGGGGCTTCCCTCTGGCACGGTTGCGACAACACATCGCCGCCGCGTTGACGTCGGGCTCCCAATCGTGCAGTTAAGAGAGACGCTCGTGGTACTCCTCGGTCCCGCACGGTCACAAGCAAGCAGCGACACCCTGCCATCGTGGCGCTCTTCAGAATGCTTGCCTGTCTTCCACGTCATATGCGCATATTATGCACACAAGCCATCTAGAGTCAAGCCTTTTCCTCAAGAAATCTGCACCTTATTATTTGCGGATCCCCTAACAGGCAAACTTTTCGGGCGGGCAGTTCCTGCGGCCCACGATCCTGGCGTGATCCGGCGAATGACCGGCTTGCCCACGGTTCTTGCGGCCGGGGCGGAAAGGGTCTATACTGTCCAGCTCAGTAGACAACCTCTAGAGGAGCACGACTCCCATGAAAGAATACCAAGGCAAGCTGGTCGCCCCGGCCAAGGCGAAGTTCGCGGTGATCGCCAGCCGGTTCAACGAGTTCGTCACCGCCCGGCTGCTTTCTGGCGCGACGGACGCCCTGGCCCGCCACGGCGTGGCCGAGGGCAACGTGGACGTGGTCTGGTCGCCGGGCAGCTTCGAGATGCCGGTCATCGCGCTGCGCCTGGCCGAAAGCGGCCAATACGCCGCCGTCATCTGCCTGGGAGCGGTCATCCGCGGCGGCACCGACCATCATCAGTACATCGCCGCCGAGGCGGCCAAAGGCGTCGCGGCAACGGCCATGAAGACCGGCGTGCCGTGCATCTTCGGCGTGCTGACCTGCGAGACCATCGAGCAGGCCATCGAGCGGGCCGGGGCCAAGGCCGGCAACAAGGGCGCCGAAGCCGCCGCCGCCGCCATCGAGATGGTCAACCTCCTGTCGCAACTGCCCCGAGCCAAATAGCCGTGAGCTTCCGCCACAGGGCAAGACGTTTAGCGCTCCAGGGCCTCTGCTGCCTGGACGTCCAGGGCGCCCGGGCCGGCCAGCAGGTGCGCCAATTTATCGACGAGAGCGTCGAGGCGCCGGCCGTGCTTTCCACCGCCCATCAGCTCCTGGCCGACACCCTGGCCCAGCAAGCCGACTGCGACGGCCTGCTCGTCCGGCACGCCAAGCACTGGGACTTAGCTCGCCTGGCGCTGGTGGACCGCAACATCCTCCGCCTGGCCGTCTGCGAGCTGCGCGAAGGCACCACGCCGCCCAAGGTCGTCATCACCGAGGCCATCCACCTGGCCCAGGAGTTCTCCACGGCGGAAAGCCCCCGCTTCGTCAACGGCGTGCTGGATGCCATTATGAGGGAGTTGATAGGGAACGTCCCGCCTGCCGATCAGACGGTTGAATCATCCGGCGATGGCCCCGCGCCGCCGAACCTGCCTACCTGCCTACCGGACAGGCAGGCCGGTCAGGCAGGACCCGAAATCCAAAATCCGAATTCAGAAATTCACAATCCACAATAGCCCATGGCCTTATTCAAGAACGCCATCCAGAAGCTCACCGCCGGCCTGGCCCGCACGAGGGAGAAGTTCGTCTCGTCGCTGCGGTCGATGCTCGCCGGCCGGCAACTGGACGCCGAGCTGCTGGAGGAGTTGGAGGCCAAGCTCATCCAGGCCGACCTGGGCGTCGCGGCGTCCCGAAAGATCCGCGACGACCTCCAGGCGGCGTACAAGGACAAGCGCATTGAGCGCGGCGACCAGGTGTTGCCGTTCCTGAAGGAGGAGCTCAAGAAATGCTGGCCGCCGGCGGACCTGAGCGTGCGCTTTGCGCCACAAGGGCCGACGGTGATTCTGGTGGCCGGCGTCAACGGATCGGGCAAGACCACTTCGGTGGCGAAACTGGCCTGGCAGTTTCAACAAGATGGCAAAAAAGTCTGCCTGGCCGCGGCGGACACGTTTCGCGCGGCCGCGGTGGAGCAACTAACCATCTGGGCCAATCGCATCGGCGTGGATATCGTCAAGGGCAGCGGCGGCGATCCGGCGGCCGTGGTCTTCGACGCCTGCGACGCCGCCATCGCGCGGGGGGCCGACGTGCTGCTGGTGGACACCGCCGGCCGCCTGCACACCCAGGACCACCTCATGCGCGAGCTGACCAAGGTCCGCGACGTCGTGGCCCGCAAACTTCCCGGCGCGCCGCACGAGGTGCTGCTGGTTCTGGACGCCACCACCGGCCAGAACGCCATCAACCAAGCCAAGGCCTTCACGGCCGCCATCAACGTCACGGGCATCTTCCTGGCCAAGCTGGACGGCACGGCCAAGGGCGGCATCGTCGTGGCCATCCGCAACGAGGTGAACCTGCCGGTCAAATTCGTGGGCATCGGGGAAACTTACCAGGACGTCGAACCGTTCGACCCCGACCAGTTCGTCGAGGCCCTGTTCGCCTAAGCCGCCCCTCGCTTCGCCCGGCGGCTGATTCTTGCCTTTCGCCAAGACCGGCGGTACCCTCTGAAACAACGTCCTGCCGGCGTACCCGGCAGCCTATCTCGGAAAGGGCAAGCCTATGTCACAGATTCCTGCTCAAGGCACACCGCCTGCTTTCGGTCAGCCCGGTCTTCTCATGGACTTCTTGAAGTTCAAGAAAATGGTCACGCCGATCGTGATCCAAGTCCTCTTCTGGGTCGGACTGGTGGCCTGCGTCATCTCGGCGCTGGTGTCGTTCGGCCAAGGTACGGGCGGAAGTATCTTAGCCGGCCTTGCAACGCTGTTGCTGGGCCCGCTGGTCGTCCGCATCTACTGCGAACTGCTGATCATCCTGTTCCGCATGCGCGATCTGCTGGAGGACATCCGCAACAACACCCGCAAGTAATTTAGCCTGAAGCGGGCAAGCGGTTGCACCGGATGGACCCCAAGGCGCCGGCCACAGCGACTGGGGCGAAGGTGTGGATTTGTTCGGCGTAGCGCCACGGGAACAGTGGAGGAATGGGGCTGTCAGCCATTATGGAAGGAACATCTTATGAGTGACTGGTTCTGCGTCATCCACGGGCAGCGGCACGGACCCAAACCGCTGAGCGAACTTCAGGATTGGGCCAAGCAGGGCATCCTCAAGCCGGCTGACCTGGTATGGACCGAAGGCATGGCTGGGTGGGTCCCGGCCGGGACGGTGCAGGGGCAGTTCGTCTTCGGCGCCGCTTCGCCGGCCATGCCGCCCTCGTCGGCCTATCCGACCACGACCACGGCCTATCCTAGCCCCCACCGCGGGGTGACCATCTTGGTGCTGGGCATCGTGGGGATAGCGTGCTGCTTTATTCCCGGCATCATCGCCTGGGCGATGGGCGAAAGCGACCTGCGCGACATGAAGGAAGGCCGGATGGATCCGGCCGGCTATAGTCTCACTCAGGCAGGCCGGATTTTCGGCATCGTGTCGGTGGTGCTCGCCGTCGCCTCGACCCTCATCGGCATCCTTTTGGCGATCACAGGCCACCTGGCCTCCTTCTACCATTTCCATGCGATCCATCGGTGGGGCTACTAAAACCGAAAGTATGCGCATGACGAGCGGTCTGACAGGAACGCCGCAGGCGGAGAGCCTCCCCATCGGCTGGCGGCTGCGCTGGCCGCTGTGGGCGATCGTCCTGGCGGCTGCCTGGGCCGCCGCGGTGGCCGCCGCTTGGGGGGTATCGGCGTGGACGGCCCAGCCGGTGACAACGTGCTTGTTCAAGCGAGTGACCGGTCTGCCGTGTCCCACCTGCGGCAGCGGCCGGGCGGCTTTGGCGCTGCTGCGCGGCGACGTGATGGGGGCCTGGCTGTATAACCCGCTGACGGTCACACTCGGCGCAGCCGCCGCCATCGTCTTGGCCACCGGCTCTGTCACAAGAAAGTGGCCTACGTTCCGCTTATCCAAATCGCAGAAGCGCTGGCTGTGGGTTGCATCGGCCCTGGCTGTGGCTGCCAATTGGACCTATCTCATCATTGCCGGACGCTGAGAATCGGGAAGGGTTAGTAAACCATGGCCGCGTGGTACTGCTATGTGGATGGGCAGCAGTATGGGCCGGTCCCGTTTGAAACGCTCAAGGAATGGGTAAGCCAGGGCCGCGTCAAGGCGACCGATTACATCTGGCAGGAGGGCACGCCTTCATGGGTAGTGGCCTCCAGCGTTCCCGGCTTGGCCATCTCCCCAACCGCCGCCATTGGCACAGGAACGCTCGTGCCGGTCGCTTCCCCCGGAGGCACGGGCGGGCGGATGTCGAACACGGACATCACCGCCGCCGCCCTAAAGGCCTTGCGAAGCCGCTGGGGCTTGCCCATCGGCTTTTGCGTGCTCTTCACGATAATAAGCGTCGCGGTGGGGTGCGTACCCATCCCCTATGCCGGCGCCTTGGTCTCGTTGATTCTTACTGGACCGTTGGAACTCGGCGCGGTCGTGTTTTTCCTCAGCTTCACGCGCGGCGGGCAGGCCGAAGTGGGCATGCTCTTTTCCGGCTTCCGTCGTTTCGGCGTGGCGCTGGGGGCGTACCTCCTGAGGGCCCTGTTCGTTTTCCTTTGGATGCTACCCGGAATGCTGCCCGGGATGTTGCTGCCCCTGCTCGGCTCGGTCATCCTGGGGGCGCCTTACTCTGACAGGAGAATCGAAACCCTCCAAATCATCGGCTTCATCGTCGCGGCCACAGGGATGGTCTTGACTCTAAGAGCCCAACTGGCGTACTCCCAGACCATGTATCTCCTGGCCGAGGATAGAACGCTGGGGCCGTTGGCGGCCATCCGGCGAAGCAAGCAGATGATGAACGGCCACAAGGTCAGGTTGTTTTTCCTGCAACTGAGGTTCGCGGGATGGGCGATCCTATGCATCTTTACCCTCGGCATTGGATTGCTCTGGTTGTGGCCTTACATGTATGCCTCCTTTGCCAAGTTCTACGACGACCTCCGCCCGCCGCTGCCCGTCGCCGCTGCCGTCCCGGCACTGCCACCGGTGTCCGCCGAACCCAAAAGCCCCGATCCTGCCTCGCCAGCGTAGGCGATGGGACTGCTGTTAAACGCAGCGGGTGCCATGCCTGGATTCGCACACGCAAGGCACCCGATGCCCATGGCCTCAATAGAACAGGAAGTTATTTCGCCTCTGCCGGGCCCACCACGAGAATCGTAAACGCGGCCTTGCCGCCCTCCTCAGCGGGAACCCTGCAAGGCAGGTAAATCCTATAGCCGGAAGAACCCATGGGGCCGGCGGCTATCGTTCGAGCGCCCTTGGCCGTCTTGAGCGTCTGAACCACGGTAAATTGGCCGGCTTCTTCCCGAACAGCCGTCAGCGTGCCATCGCCGCCGTCGGCGCTGAGGGCCAGTCCCACGGATGGCACAAAGGCCACGCCGTCCACGCCGGCCCCGATAGGCGCCGTCCCCAGCACTTTGCCGCTGTCGGCGTCCAGGATGACCATCATCTTGTTCCCGCAGCCGGAGAACAACCGGCGATGCTTGACGTCCATCGCCAGTCCCGTGGGCCCTTCACCGGGAGCGACGGACCAGTGGGCGATGATCTTCTGCTGCTTGCTGTCGATGGCCACTACTTCATGCTTGTCCTCCACATTGACATAGACGTGGCCGGCGCCGTCCGCGACGCCGAATTCCAACGCCCCGCCGACGTCCAAGGTGATGGGTTCTTGATCCAAGGCCGCCGGATCGATGAGGGTGACCTCGCCGCTGCCGTGATTGAACGCGTAGATTTTTTTGCTGGCCGGGTCGTAGAGTATCGCGTCCGGACCTTTGCCGGCCTTGATCTTCTGGAGGGTCTGAAGGGTTTTCAGGTCAAAGACGCTGATCGTGCCGTCCTTGCCGTTGGTGGCAAAACCTTTGTTCAATTCCGGCACCACCGCCACGCCGTGTACGCCGGGGGTATCGGCGACTTCGCCGAGCACCTTGCCGGTAGCCGCATCGAGCACCACGACGCGGGTGCCGTGCGGGACGTAGACGCGCTGGCCCACCGGATCGATCGTGATGTAGTCCCACTTGCCCTCGGTGCCTATCGGGAAAGTCTTAAGAACCGCCAGTTCGCCGGCCACGGCGGCCCGGCTGGCCGGCGCGGTCGTGGGGGCGGCGCTTAGACCCGTGAAAATCGCCAGGCTTCCGAAAGAAATCACCAAAACCGCAACGATGTGGCGTCTCATGCCCAATCTCCTTTATCCAGGATTCCTTATCCGATCTGACCTGCGGCTCGCAACCGCCGCGGAGTTGCAAATCTAAGTGCGGCCCGTCCACTTGCGCACCCTCCAGGCCGCCTGCGTGGCCAGGAGGGTGGTCAGGAAGACGGGCATTGTTAACGCCGCCCTGGCCTTCACGCGCCAGTTCAGGATCCGCAGCAGCTTGACCACCACCGCCGCGACGTGCAGCGGGCTGAAAAATCGCCGGTCAACCTTCTTATGAAGGGCCGCAATGTGCCGGGACGAGTACGTGTCGCTATAGACAAAGCCGTGTGAGTCAATGTGGTAACCGGGCGTCTGCTCGACCAGTGCGCCCAGACCCGAATACGGCTCGTTTCGCAGCCTGGAGACGTGGATCAGGCTCGCGCCGATCGACCGGGCGAACGGCGCGGTGGAGAGCATCTGCTCCTCCGTCTCGCCGATGTTGCCGACGATGAAATACGCGTTGACCAGCATCTTCGACTGGCGGAGCACTTCGAACCCTTGGCGGACCTGCTCGACGGTGAACCCCTTGCCCATTGACGCCAGTGTCGCGTCCTGCGTCGACTCCACGCCGACCATCAGGACGATGAATCCGGCCTGCTCCATCTTGCGGATGACGTCGGGGCGTTTGGCGATCTCCAATCGGGCGTTGACGATGTAGTGTTTGCGAATCCTCCGGGCGATCAGGAGGTCGCAGATTTCGGCGACGCGATCCGGCTGGTGGGTGAATATGTCGTCGATGAAGAAGATCACGTCGGCATCGATCTTCTCGATCTCGCCGACGATCGACCGGGGCGACCGCGGCGCCCAGCGCCGCTTCACGCCCCAGGGGTTGACCGAGAAGTTGCAGAATTTGCAATTGTACGGGCAGCCGCGCGAGCCAGCGACCATGTCGATCTTGATCCCCGTGCTCACGCCCTTGGTCGTCAAATAGTACGGACGCCGGCGCAAGTCGCGGGCAGGGAGCAGGTCCTCGTCCAGCGGCGCGTTGGCTCGCGGAGCGTTGTGCACCACCTGGCCGTCGTCCCCGCGGCGGCTCAGGCCGGCGATCTGTGACCAGGGGCGCCTTGCGGCGATCTCGGCGATCGCCTGCTCGCCGTCGCCGCAGACCACGGCGGCCACGTTTGGGCATGCATCCAGCCAGTAACGCGGGTTCTCGGTCGCCGCCCGCCCGCCCAGAATCGTCATCACCCTTGGGGGTAACGCGTTGATATCGTCGCGGATCAGATCGAACTCCTTCCGCCAGTTGATGGAATAGCAGACCAGGTCGGTGTCCGGCCTCAGGAACGGCTGGGTGCTCGGCGTGCGTTTATGCCGGAAGTTGATCAGGTCGATCCGCTGGGCGTACGGGCGCAGGGCGGCGGCAACGTATTCCAACCCCAACGGCGGGAAGGCCGTCAGCGACGATCGCGTCCGCCGATAGGGATAGACGCACAGGATATGGCGGAACGCGACGCTCGGTGATCCAGCAGTGCCCAGGTGGGTTCTCCTAGCATCTGTACCCCCGCGTAATTCAGTCTGCCTTATCTGGGATTTCATCCGGGATTTCTCACATAGCCCTGGCCCGCGACCATCGCGGGCCGTAATTCCGTGATTATCCATTATACTTACGGTTCTGCAAACATGTTCCGGCCCGCTTGGCGTTCTAAGGCCGCAGGTGCCAGGCACTCTGGCAAAAAATACCGCCTCGGCATGACCTGGGCGTCCCAGAGGCCCGTCTGCTAAAATCCCTCTTGTGGAGCCTGCGGAGAAAGACTTTGACATTGTCGTCATCGGCGGCGGGCACGCCGGCGTCGAGGCCGCCTGGGCGGCGGCGCGGATCGGTCTGCGCACCGCGCTGGTGACGCTGTCGCGGGGAACGATCGCGGCCATGTCGTGCAACCCGGCCATCGGGGGCATCGGCAAGGGGCAGATGGTCCGCGAGATCGACGCCCTGGGCGGCCTGATGGGCCTGGCGGCCGACGCCACGGCCATCCAGTTCCGCATGCTCAATCGCTCCAAGGGGCCGGCCGTCTGGGGCCCGCGATGCCAATCCGACCGCCACGCCTACGCCGCCTGGATGCAGCGGCAACTGACCGCCCTGCCCCGCTTGACTATTTTGGAGGCCCAGGCCACGGACATCCTCACGGAACGCGGCGCCGTCGTCGGCGTGCGAATCGTCCCTTCTCCACAAGATAACTCCGACCTACGACCTCCGACCTGCGACCTTCGACCTTCGACCTTCGAACTGTCGTGCCGTTGTGTCATCGTGACCACCGGCACGTTCCTTAATGGCCTGATGCATCAGGGCGAACGTCGCTGGCCCGGCGGACGGTATGAGGAGCCCGGCTGTTCCGCACTGAGCGATTCGCTGCGACGGGCGGGGCTGTCGCTGGAACGCTTCAAGACGGGCACGTGCCCGCGCCTGGCCGCGGCCAGCATCGACACCGCCCGCTGCACCCGCCAGGACGGCGACGACAAGCCGGCGGCGTTTTCGTTCCTCACCGGCCGCCTGGAGGTACAACAACTGCCCTGCTGGATCACGGCCACCAACGAAGAGGTCCATCGCATCCTCCGCGACAACCTGCACCGCGCGCCGATGTTCACGGGACAGATCCAGTCCACCGGGCCGCGCTATTGCCCCTCGCTGGAGACCAAGATCGTCCGCTTCGCCGACAAGGTCAGCCACCCGGTGTTCCTGGAACCGGAGGGTCGCGACACGGACTGGGTTTATTGCAACGGCATCTCCACCTCGCTGCCGGCCGACGTGCAGGACGAACTCGTGCATCGCATCGCCGGCTTGGAGCGTGCGGAGATTCGGCGATATGGCTACGCGATCGAGTACGACTATGCCCCGCCGACCCAACTGCGGGCCACGCTGGAGACCAAGGCCGTCGCGGGCCTGTTCCTGGCCGGGCAGATCAACGGCACCACCGGCTACGAGGAGGCCGCCGCTCAGGGCCTGATCGCCGGCGTTAACGCAGCCGCCCGGTGCCTGGGGTGCGAAGCGATGGTCCTGCGGCGCGACCAGGCGTACATCGGCGTCATGATCGACGACCTGGTCACCCGCGGCGTCACCGAACCGTACCGCATGTTCACCAGCCGGGCCGAACATCGCCTGCTGCTGCGGTACGACAATGCCGACCGCCGCCTGACCGCCATCGGCCGGGACGCCGGGTTGGTGGACGAGGCGCGATGGGCCGCCTTCTCCGCCAAGCGCGACACCGCCGACCGCGCGGCCGAGCTGCTCGCAGAGACGCGCCACGATGGCAAGTCTCTGGCGGAGTTGCTCCGCCGTCCACAGACGGATCTGGCGGACCTGCTAAGGTTAAAATCCGCCGGCCACGACGGTGAACTCGCCGCGCTGCTGGCCTCGCATCCCGCGGCCGTGGCCTCAGCCGTCACCGACGCACGCTACGGCGGCTACCTCGCCAAACAATCCATCGCCCTGCGACGCATGCAGGAGCTGGACGACAAGCTCATCCCGCAGGACACCGACTACGCGGCCGTCTCGCACCTGCGGCACGAAGCCCGCGAGAAGCTCACCGCCATCCGCCCCCGCACGCTCGGCCAGGCCTTGCGAATCAGCGGCCTCACGCCGGCGGACGTCACCGTCCTGGCCATCCACTTGGCCGCCCGAAACGGTCGCCCCAGGCACGGCGGCACCGTTCCCTATCCTTAATATAGGTAAGCTGTAAAAGGTAGAGAATCGTCCGAGGGGTCCCTCAGCTCAAAAAAGTGGAGATTTTTAGCCTCATATTCGTCAAGACTACGCAACAGCGGCTTTCAACAGGGGTTGCGAAAGGCACTGAAAATCGCGTTCTTTCAAGGTTTTTCTCAAGAAAGTCGAGCTTTGTTTAAGTCAAGGACGCACCTGTTCAGCCGCAAGCAAGGAAGGCGGCAGTAAAGTAGTGACGGACAGGGCGCAGTAAGGCCGACTGCGGGCCGTTCAAGGACGAGCAGCCCGCAAGGCGTTACTCGCCGAGGAACCCGCGACGCCAATCGCGGGAGCAGGTAAGTCAAGATGATCGAAAACATCCACGGAATTCAGGGGCCAGCGGCGGCTAAGCCGGTTGAACCGGCTGGGGCCGTCGTTCCGCCTAGCACAAATCCGGTCCAACCAGCGGGCATCTCGGACGTCGTGGAGATTTCCCAGGCCGCCAGGATGGCGGAGATGATCCAGAACATCCCTGACGTGCGGGTGAACGTCGTCGAGCGCGTCCGGGCCGAGATCGCCGCTGGGGTCTATGAAACGCCAGAACGGTTGGAGATCGCGATAAACAACCTCATGGATGAGCTGCTGAGTGAGATATAGCCAGTCCCTCGGCAGGATAAGACCGGATAGCCCCCAGGCACGGATGGATCCGTGCCTGCTTTTTTGCGCTTTTTTACGTATTCTTCGTAACTTGCCTTCCCAAACAGGCCTTTGAATGTTAAGTTGTATAAGGCTGGCAAAGTAAAAGGTCTGGGGAAAAGTAAGCCACTTTGCCGGCTATGGACGGTAACCTTGGTAAGCCGGGGTGGGGCAATCCGGCATGGATTTGGCTGCGGGTCTTGCCTAGGTAAGGAGGTGTGAAAATGCGCCAGAAGGCCGTTTACACCACAGGTGAGGCTGCGGAGATCTGCAATCTCTCGCAGCAGACGGTGATTCGGTGTTTCGACAGCGGACAGTTGCAGGGGTTCCGCGTGCCGGGCAGCAAGTTCCGCCGAATTCCTCATGAGTCTCTCATCCGTTTCATGAAGGAACACAACATTCCCCTGGAAGGGTTCGGCAACGGGAAGATCCGCGTCCTGGTAGTGGATGACGATCCGGAGATCGTCGAGCTGTTCACCGACGCGCTGAAGGCCGACGGCCGCTTCGACGTCGCCACCGCCAAGACCGGCTACGAGGCCGGCGTGCAGACCCAGCAATTCCGTCCGGACATCGTGATCCTGGACTTCATGCTTCCGGACATCAATGGCAACGTGGTCTGCAAGACCATCCGTGAGAATCCCCAGTTGAACCACATCAAGATTCTGTTCATCTCGGGCGTCGTCAATCCAGCCGACGTGGACCGCCTGATGCAAGCGGGCGCCGACGATTTTCTCAAGAAACCCTTCAACATTGAGAAGGTCATCGAGCGAATCCTGAAGCTGGTGAAGGCCTAAGTGGAACGTGAGGCCGCACTATGGCGGCTAAGCAAGTTCAACACGATCCCTGGGCGGCGGGACGCCTGACGTCGGCGCAACGGGAGGATCTGCTGCGTCGATTCAACGGTCGGGCGGTCCTGCCGTCGGTCGCGGTCGCCGTGCTGGAGGCGATGGAGCGCCAAATTTCCGCCGGCGCCGCCGAACTCAGCGCCGAACTCCTCGACATCGTTCGGTGCGATCCCCTATTGACCGCACGCGTGCTGTCGGCGGCTGCCTCGCTGGCCTCCCCGCCGATGACCCTGGCCGCAGCCGTCGGCGGCCTTAGCGCCGACGCGGTTCGCGCGGAACTGCTGGCCCTGGCGGCCATGAGCCCCAAGAAGGTCCACGCCGCCGGCCCCATGGTCCCCCGCCAACTCCAGCGTCACAGCCTGGCCGTTGCGCTGGCCGCCGAGATGATCGCCTCGCGGCTGGGCGGTACTATCGAGCCCGCGGAGGCCTATACCTGCGGCCTGCTACACGACCTGGGCAAGCTGGTCCTGGCCGCCGGGCTGCCTAAGAGTTTCCAGCGGGCCGCGGAATTGGCCACGGACGCGCACGGCGACATCAGCGACATGGAGCGCCAGGTCATCGGCATCGACCACGCCACCATCGGCCATCGCCTGGCGGAGATGTGGCGGCTGGCGCCGACCCTCGCCGAAATCATCTGGCTGCACCATCAGCCGCCGGCGGCCATCCCCGCTGCCGCGCCGGTCAAAATGATCGAACTGGTGGGCCTGGCCGACGCCGTCGCCCGCACGCTGCAATTGGGATTCTCGGGCAATTACGTCTTTGCGGAGTCCCTGGAGGAGCAGGCTGGCCGGCTGGGCCTGGCACCGCTGGCGGTGGAGGAAGTCTGCCGGCAGTTGCCAGCCGTGCTAGAGCACCGCGACCGCCTGGAAGAGTCTCCCGACGCCCACATTCGTCATCATCGTTCCGTCGCCCGCCTGGCGGCCAGGTTAGCCGACGTCCACGGGCACGTCCGCGCGCGGGCCGAGGAGGCGGAGGTCCAGGCCGACGCCTTTCGGCATCTGCGGCACTTCGCCGCGACGCTCAGCGGACAGGCCTCCGTGGCCGACGCCCTGCACCGGATCGCCGAACTGGTCGCCGGCGTCTGCGATTGGCAGCCCTCGGCCGATCAACCGGTCCTGGCCTATGCCGTCGGCCAGGCGGACGAGGCGGTCCAGATGCTGCGGCATGACGGCAGCCGTCCGCCCGACCGGCGGATGCTGAGACCCGGAAAATCCACGCCGGTTCCGCCCGCCGGGCCATCCGCAGCCGACGCTATGGCCGCCCTGCTGGCCGACCCGCAGGACGTCGCCGATTGGGCGGACCTGCCCACGTGGCGGCACTGGCCGCTGGTCTGCGCCGGCCGATGGGTGGGCGGCGTGCTTTTGCCGGCGGCCAAGGTCGCCGCACCGGCCGCGGCCGTGCTGGACGCCGTCGCGGGCGCGCTGGCCATGGCCCTGGCGGTCGTACAGGGCAAGTGCCGCACGACGCTGCTGAGCGAGGAACTGGCCGAGGCGTTGCAGCGCCAGGCCGCCGCCCAGCAGGCCCAAACCGAGGCCCGCACGATCTCGGCCATCGGCGAAATGGCTGCCGGGGCGGCCCACGAGCTGAACAATCCCCTGGCCGTCATCTCCGGCCGGGCCCAGCTCATGCGCGACAAGGCTGCCGGGGCCGAGGAACGCAAGACCTGGTCCCTCATCGCCGACCAGGCCCAGCGGATCAGCGACACCGTCACCGCCCTGATGGATTTCGCCAGCCCCCCGCCGCCCCAGCCGGCGGCCGTGGACGCCTTCAGCCTGCTAAAATCTGCGGCGGAAGCATTTTCTTTGTCACCTCATCCTCAAGCCGCCGCCGCACAGGTCGATATAGAGGTAGCCGACGATACGCCGCCGGCCCTGGCCGATGCCGACCAGATCCGCTCGGCGATCGTCGAGGCGATCACCAACGCCGCAACCGCCGCCCAGGGCCAGCCGCACATTCACCTGGAGGCCCGCGGCGGCGACGACGGACAAAGCGTGCTGCTGATTGTCAGTGACGACGGACCCGGCATGGACGCCGCGACGCTGGAACGCGTGTTTACGCCGTTCTTCTCGTCGCAACGGGCAGGACGCCGACAAGGGCTGGGACTGCCCAGGGCGCGACGCTATGTCGAAAATAACGCCGGGAAAATCTGGATCACCTCGCAACGAGGACAAGGCACACAGCTTCGCATTCAGCTCCCACGCGCCTGACCCCTCGGCCGCGGGGGAAAATTCTCCATCCTGGCAAACGGTTCCCACGGTCCTGGTCATCGACGACGAACCCCATCTGCGCGAACTGCTCGTGGACGCCCTTCGCCAATCCGACGTGGAGGTCTGCTCTGCCGCCAGCGGCAAGGAGGCCCTGGAGCTGGCCGGACGGCGGCCCGTGGATCTTGTGGTAACCGATCTGCTTCTGGGCGATTGCAACGGCCTGGAGGTCGTCGGCCGCCTGCGCTCCGCCCGCGGGGCGGACGTGCCGGTCGTCGTCATCACCGCCCATGGCGACTCGCAAACGCTCAGCGAGGCCTCGCGGATTCGGCCCGTGGAGCTGATGACCAAGCCGCTGGACATCGACCGCCTGCGCTACACCGTGCACCAGGAGCTGTCGCGCCAGGCGGAATGCCGCCGCCTGGCCGGCCGAAACCTGCAACTCCGCCGGCTCGTGCGCCAGATGAACCACCAGCGCCGCCGGCTGCGCAAGGAGCTGGAGTCCTCGGCCGCCGACGTCGAGGCCACCTATCGCGTGCAGCGGCATCGCCTCACCTGCCAGCAAATGCTCATCGAGTACCAGGCGTGCCTGCTGCGGGCCCGCAACGACGACGACGTGTTCAAGGAGCTGTTCCGCGCGTTCGTGCGGCGCAGCGGCGGGCTGTTCGGCGTGGCCATGGTGTGCAACGCCGACGCCGAGCTGCACATCGTCGGACGATTCGGCGTGCCCAACCCCGACCCCTTGAGCTTCTGCCAGCACATTACCCAGCCGGCCGTCAACATTATCATGGCCGACCCGCGCGTTACGGCCACCGACGCCGAGGAGCAGCGCGAGCTGTTCGACCCTGCCATCCACCGCTACCTGATCGGCGTGAACATGCTGACCATCCCCCTGCTGCCCCAGCCCGGCGAACTCATCGGCCTGGTGATCCTCTACCGCAAGGGCGAGCAACCCTTCACCGATGAGGACATCTCCCTGGCCGAGCTCATCGGCCAATCCACCGCCCTGGCCGTGGAACGAAACGGGTAGCGTAGCGGAGGGGGGTAGTTCTTCAGCGAGGTATTAAACGCCAGCGAACTACTGTCGCGTGCTGCTCGCGGGAGGATTAACAGCATCACTAACCCCCAGCAAGAGAGCTTGAGCGATTCCCAGAACAGTATTAGCGTGCTTTACCATATCCCCTTGCCGCCGAAGGTTTCGCTTTCGCTGTCTACCACTCAGATTCATGTCAAGGTCGTGGATTATCTCGTTACGGACTTTGAAAATTGGATCGACTTCGCGTCTAGTTATGTTGCAGGCCTCTGGCTCCAATCCCAAGGCTTTGGTCGTGCGAATAAGTTCCTCGGTTGCCTGAAGGCTGCCCGCTGTCAAATCATCAATATACTCCTCAATCACTTGCTTCTGTTGCGACTCTGCTGCAAGGACGCGCGCAAGGAGTCCCACTCGTTCGTTAGCGACGCGGCCAACTCCTTCGAGCACTATCCTCCGCTGAACAAAAACTTCGAGTTCTTTCTTTGCGACACGCACACGTTTAATGACCTCTGGGAGTACATCCCGAACAAGCTGCTTTGCCATAGCATCAAGACCTGCTATTGCCATGACCAACATTGCCCGCAGAAGATCCTGCTCTTCATCTGTAGTCATACCACGCCTCGCACCCCGTAGACCCCGCTTTCTACGTGGGATACTACGTATCCATCGTGCAAGGTGGTACGCCTTGAGCATTGAGGAGGCGGATTCGTGCGCGTAAGCTAAAATCAGCTTCGACTTCGCGCATAGTCCAACATCGTTGACCCGGCTCAGATCAAGAGGCTCCAGGTTTACTAGCCTCCTCGGGGGGAGGGTTTGTAGCCTTAACCGCCTTGCCATTTAACACCCCTTTGAACCAAAGAAATGAACAGGTTCAACCTGTAAGAAACATAGCACCACTATCCAATTTTGAACAGTAGAAAGTAGAGCAGCCCTTCGACTCCCCTTCGACTCACTCCGCTCGCTCAGGGTCGCTCAGGGCCAGTAGACCGCAGGTGAGCGGCCAAGCCCCTCATGGTGACAAGCCAGGGTTGAGGTGTTGCCGTGCTCTTCTGTTCATCTGTTCTACTGCTCACCTGCTCTATGAAAAATGCCCCCGTAGGGGGGCATTTTTCATGGGCCGTAGTAGACTTGAACTACTGACCTCCTGCGTGTCGAGCAGGCGCTCTAGCCAACTGAGCTAACGGCCCGGAGGCACGCAAGTCACTGTATGTTGCCCGCGGCGGGGGTGTCAAGGCAAAGCCTGCCCGCCGGTAGGCAAGTTCCCCATGGGGCGCACCGGCGTCGTGTGCATCCCCCGCCTTACGGCGGGGGCTTACCGGCAAGACCGTCCTTATCAGAAAGTCTGTCGCCACGATAAAGCCCCCTGCGTCAGCAGGGGGATAATTCTTTCATCCATCCCCCTGGGCGAGTAAATCCCTCCTGCCTCCCCATGCCATCAGACCCTATAATGCGGGCCATGGCGGCGGAAGATGAACGGTTCATGACGCTGGCGCTGGAGCTGGCCGAACGCGGCCGCGGGGCCGTGGAGCCCAACCCCATGGTGGGCGCGGTGCTGGCGCGCGACGGACGCGAGCTGGCCCGCGGCTGGCATCAGCGCTTCGGCGGCCCGCACGCGGAGATCGAGGCCTTTTCCGCCGCTGCCGCCGCCGAGGCCGGCGCCGAAAAAAACGTCCGCGGCGCGACGATGTACGTCACGCTGGAACCCTGCTGCCACCACGGCAAGACGCCGCCCTGCACCGATGCGTTGATCGCCACCGGCCTGAAGCGCGTCGTCGTCGCCATGCCGGACGTGGACGCTCGCGTCGCCGGGGGGGGCATCGCAGCATTGAAAGCGGCCGGCATCGAGGTTACCGTCGGCGTCTGCCAGCCGCAGGCGCAGCAATTGTTGGCTGCGTATATTAAGCTCCGCACGACAGGCCGCCCGTGGGTCATCTGCAAGTGGGCCCAGACGTCCGAAGGCTGGATGGCGCTGCCGGCGGGGATGGGCTGGTGGATTTCTTCGCCGCACTCTCGCGCCCACGCGCATCAGTGGCGCGGCCAGTGCCAGGGCATCTGCGTGGGCGTGGGCACCGTGCTGGCCGACGACCCGCTGCTGACCAATCGCAGCGGCACCGGCCGCCAACCGACGCGAATCGTGCTGGACGCGACGCTGCGCATCCCGCCCACCTGCCGCCTGGTGGCCACGGCGTCGCAGTATCCGCTGCTGGTCGCGACGACCGCCCCGGCGATGGCCGCCCAGGCTCACGCGGCCGAGGAGCTTCGCCTGGCCGGCGCGGAACTGCTGGCCCTGCCGGCGGCCGGCAACGCTCAGGGCCGCCCGTGCGTGGATTTGGGCGCGCTGCTGGAAGAACTGGGCCGGCGGGAGCACACGTACGTACTGGTGGAAGGCGGACCGGAGGTGCTACGGTCCTTCGTCTATGGTAATCTGGCTGATGAACTGCGGGTCTTTATCTGCCCCTCGGCCGGCGAGGGCGGCGGCGAGGGCGGCTGGCTGAGCGAGTCGCTGCCCCGGTTCAACATCGACGAGGTCCGCAAGACCCTCACGCTGCCGCCGCCGCTGGAGCAATCCTTCGGGCCGGACCGGTTGCAACGCTACGTGCTGAAATGAACGTCAAACGAATCCTATTGCGTCCCCTGGCCCGCCTGGCCGCCCTGCACGCCGGCGGGCAATTGCAGGCGTTCCTGGACGCGCACCGCCAGACGGCGGCCGTGCAAGATCGGCTGCTGGCGGAGCTGCTGCGCTGCCACGCCGAGACCGACTTCGGGCGCGATCACGGTTTTTCGGCCCTGCGGTCCTACGCCGACTTCACCGCGGCGGTGCCCGTGGGCAACTACGAGACGCACCGCCCGTACATGGACCGCGTCTGGGCCGGTCGGGCTGAGGCGCTGCTGCCGCCGGGGCAGGACGTGCGGATGTTCTCGCGGACCTCCGGCACCACGGGCCAGCCCAAGCACATCCCGGTCACCGCGCGATTCCTGGACGAAATGCGCCGTGGGTGGAACGTCTGGGGCCTGGCGGCGCTGAACGACCACAAGGCCGCCTGGCTGCAGCCGATTCTACAAATCTCCTCGCCCATCCGCCAGCTCGACAGCCCCACCGGCAAGCCTTGCGGGGCAATCAGCGGCCTGCTGGCGGCCACGCAAAAGCCCATCGTCCGGCGGATGTACGTCGTGCCGCCGGCCGTGGCCGCCATCGCCGACCCGACGACCCGGGATTACGTCACGCTGCGGTGCGGCGTCGGGCGCGACGTGGCGTTCATCACGACGGCCAATCCTTCCAGCACGATCAAGCTCATCGAGACCGGCCAGGCCCACGCCGAGCGGCTGATCCGCGACCTGGCCGACGGCACGCTGACCCCGCCGGGTGAAATTTCTTTCGATATCGCCGCGGTCCTGCGCTTCCGGCCCAAGCCGGCCAAGGCCAGGCGGATCCAGGAAGGCATTCGCCGAGACGGGCAACTGCTGCCGCGGCATTTCTGGAACATTGCGTACCTGTCCCACTGGACCGGCGGGACGCTGCGGCTGTACGCGCGCCGCTTGGCGGAGTTGTTCGGGCCGGTGCCCGTCCGCGACATCGGGTTGCTGGCCAGCGAAGGCCGCTTCTCCGTGCCGCTGCACGACGGCACGGTCGCAGGCGTGGCGGAAATTATGGGCAACTTTCTGGAGTTCATCCCCGTCGAGGAGGTCCACAAACCCAACCCTCCCACGTTCCGCGCCCACGAAACGGAAGTCGGCCGCGAGTATTCCCTGGTGGTCACGAATTGGGCCGGGCTGTTTCGCTATCACATGGACGACCGCGTGCGCGTGGTGGACCGCCTGGGGGCGAGTCCCGTCTTTGAGTTCCTTTCGCGCGGCGTGCACACGGCCAACATCACCGGCGAGAAGATCACCGAGCATCAGGTGGTCGAGGCGATGCACCGGGCCGCGGCGGCCACGGGGGCGCCGGTGGAGCGATTCGTCCTTCAGGGCCGCTTCGCCACCGTGCCGTTCTACGAACTCCGCCTGGAGCCGGTCGGTGCCGACGTCGAGCGGCTGACCCACGCCATGGACGAGGCGCTGGGTGAGCTGAACGTGGAGTACCAGTCCAAGCGGTCCAGCGGGCGGCTGGGGGGCATCCGGCCGATCCTGCTGCCGGCGGGGGCGTTGGAGCGGGCCGAGCGCGAGCAGATACGCCTTCGCGGCGGACGGAGCGAGCAGTATAAACATAAGTACCTGCTGACCGACGTCCTCGAATAGCCCCGGCGGCGCCCCCGTCGGCGCGCGATGCGATCCTACGTGGAGCGAGAATGGCCGAATTGGAATTTTACGGCGCCGCCCAGACGGTCACCGGTTCGATGCACCTGCTGCACCTCCGCGACGGGACATTTGTCCTGGATTGCGGCCTGTTCCAGGGCCAGCGGGCCGAGAGCCAGCACCACAACCGCACCTTCCCCATGCCTCCGGCGGAGATGGGCGACCTGCTGCTGTCCCACGCCCACATCGATCACAGCGGGAACATCCCCGGCCTGGTGCGGCAGGGATTTTCGGCCCCTATCTACGCCACGGCAGCCACGTGCGACCTGTGCGACGTGATGCTGGCCGACTCGGCCCACATTCAGGAGGAAGACGCGCGGTTCTGGAACGAGAAGCGCGCCCGCACGCCCGCCGAGCGCGTCCAGCCGCTGTACACCCTTGACGACGCCCGCGCCGCCGTCAAGCTCTTCCGGCCGGTGGGATACAACCAGTGGCAGGCATTCGCCGACGGCGCCGCGGCGCAATGGATCGAAGCCGGGCACATCCTGGGCTCGGCCTGCATCATGGTCGCCGTCCACCAAGACCGGCCCATGCATATCCTGTTCACCGGCGACCTGGGACGGTCGAACATACCGATCCTGCGCGACCCGCCCTGCCCCCTGCCGCGGGCGGACTACCTCATCACCGAGTGCACCTACGCCGACCGCCACCACGCCAACCCCATGGACATGAAGGACAAGCTCGTCCGCATCATCAACGAGACGGCCGCCGCCGGCGGCAAGGTCATCATCCCGGCGTTCGCCGTCGGCCGCACCCAGATGATCGTGTATTACCTCTGCCAGGCGTTGGCCGAGGGGTCGCTGAAGCCCCTGCCGGTCTTCGTGGACAGCCCCCTGTCGGTCCAGGCCACCGAGGTGTTCATGAAGCACCCGGAGTGCTACGACGCCGAGGCCCGCGACTTCTGGTTCCGCCGGGGCGACATCTTCGGCACCAAGTGGGTGAACTACATCACCGCGGTGGAGGAGTCCAAGGCCCTCAACGACCGCAAAGAACCCTGCGTGATCATCGCCTCTTCCGGCATGTGCGAAGCGGGGCGCATCCTGCACCACCTCAAAAACAACGTGGAGAACGAAGCCAACACGGTGATCATCGTCGGCTTCATGGCCCAGCACACCCTGGGCCGGCGAATCGTGGAGCGGCGAGAGGAAATCAAAATCTTCGGGCGAATGTACAAGCTGCTGTGCCGCGTGGAGATCCTCAACGGCTTTTCCGCCCACGCCGACGCGGACGACTTCGCCCGCTGCCTGGGGCCGATCGCCTCCGACCTGCGGGCGGCGTTCGTGGTCCACGGCGAGGGCTCCCAGCTGACGGCCATGACCGACATCCTCACCCGCGCCGGCTGCAAGACCGTGCACGTCCCGGCCCCGGGCGAGCGGTTCACACTCTAATTCCGGCGAGGCGGCCCATGAGCTACAAAATCAGGCACAAGGGAAAATCCAAAGAGCCCAGCGTCCTGAAGAGCATGAAGCCGCTGCTGGTGCAACTTCTGGTCATCATCGCAGCCTTGATCACGGCCATCATGCTGCCCAAGCACCCCGGCAAGGGCGATCCGGCGATTACCGTGGCCCTGGTGATCGCGGCGGCCGGCGGCGTGCTGGCCGGCCTGACGCGGATCATCCAGGCCGTCCTGGGCGAGCGGGCGCGCTCCCCGCGCGGCGAGGCTGCGCTGGCGTTCGTCTATCGCGCCAGCTTCGTCCTGGCCGCTTCCGGCCTGATCGCCGCCTTCTACAGGACCATCTTCCGCTAAAATAGAAAAAGGAATTACCATGTCTTCCAAACAACTGGGCGCGTTGTTCCTGACCTTGCTGGTCCTGGCCGCGGCGGCCTATGGTTGGCACCGCCACGGGCATGTTCTGGCCAGCCGGGCGGCCGTGGACGTCGCCGGCCCGCAACTACCGGCCTTCTTCGCCGCCGGGACGGACACGATCGCCAACGTCTCGCTGGACAACGACGCCTTCACGCGTCCCATCGCCCCCGCCCAGCTCCACGAGGCCGAGGCGCCGGAACATTTCTTCGACATCGAACTGCTGGGCGGCCAACCTGTGCCGCCGAGCCGCTACGCCTTCATCGACTTCTGCTACGCTCACGGCCTGAAACCCAACCAGGTGGGCCTGCTGCCCTATGCGATCATGGAGTGGACGCAGCGGCTGACCGTCGCCTTCGCGGAATACCGCAAGTGGCCCAACGATCCGACCATCCAAGCCAAGTGCCTGGTGTACGCCGGGCTGCTTTCTCACTACGCCGCCGACTGCTGCCAGCCGCTGCACATCACCATCCACTGGGACGGCCGGGCGACGGCGGACGGCAAGTCGCCGCACAGCGGCATCCACAACCGCGTGGACGCCCTGCCGGCCAAGCTGAGCCTCAGCCCACGGAAGTTGGCCGAGGGCCTGAAGGCCCAGCCCTTCCCCGACCTATTTTCCGCGATCCTGGCCGAGATGGACCGCAGCCACAAACTGGTGGACCGCGTGTACGAACTGGATTCACAGATTCCGCCGATGGATTCCAACCAGCCGCTGATGGCGGAGGCGGCGGAATTCACCAAGCAGCGGATGCGCGCCGCGGCAATCTTTACCGCCTCGCTGTATCTGACGGCCTGGCAGGACAGCGCCAAGATCGAGCTGCCGGCCTGGCACCGAGCGTTCTCCGTCGCCGCTCAGCCGGCCGCCACGGCCCCGGCATCCGCTCCCTGAATCCCGATGCAGAACTGACGGCGGGCGGCACCATCCCGGGAGAAGAATCCCCCTAGCGTTTTGGGGGGCGATTCCTGTAAAATGAGTTTGGTTGATGGCGTAGCCCTCCCCGCGGGGGCTTGCAGCCCTCTTTCAGCAAACTTCAAACTATAGACAGGAGTTGGACTTGTATCGCGTTGTCGCCGCAGCACCCCTCAGTGAAAACGTCGTTCGTCTGGAGGTTCAGGCCCCCCCCATCGCTGCCGCCCGAAAGCCCGGACAGTTCGTCATCGTCCGCGCCGGCCCCGAGGGGGAGCGCATCCCGCTGACCATCGCCGACGTCAACGTCCAGGCGGGCACGATTACGCTGGTCATCCAGCGGGTGGGCAAGAGCACGGCGCTGCTGACGGCGCTGAAGGCCGGCGACGCCATTCACGACGTCGCGGGACCCCTGGGCCGGCCCACCCACCTGGAGGCTTGCGCGCATGCCGTCTGCGTCGGCGGCGGCGTCGGCACGGCCGTGGTGTACCCAATCGCCAAGGCCCTGGCCGAGCGCGGCACGACGGTCACGGCCGTCATCGGCGGCCGAACGAAGGACCTGGTCATCCTGGAAACCGAAATGCAGGCCCTCTGCCGCCAGGTCCTGGTCACCACCGACGACGGCAGCTACGGCCGAAAGGGCTTCGTGACCGACGCCCTGGCCGACCTGCTGGCCAATGCCGTCCCGCCGGTAGGCGTGGTGTACGCCGTCGGGCCGGTGCCGATGATGAAGGCCGTCTCGAACCTGACGCGCCCGGCGGGCATCAAGACGATCGTCAGCCTCAATCCCGTTATGGTCGACGGGACGGGCATGTGCGGCGGCTGCCGCGTAAGCGTCGGCGGCAAGACGCTGTTCGCCTGCGTGGACGGGCCGGAATTCGATGGCCACCTGGTGGACTTCGACGAGCTGGCCGACCGCCTGACGGCTTACTCCATCCAGGAATGGCACGCCAAAGAGAAATGCAAACTCAATCTACCGTCCGAATGACCTAGAAATATCCCATGAACCCTCCCAACCCCCAGACATCAAGCAAATCCAACGATCTGACCGCCAAGCAGCGGATGGCCATCCCGCGCCAGGCGATGCCGCAGCGCGACCCGGCCGAGCGCGCCGAAGACTTCAACGAGGTGAACCTGGGCTTTCAGGAGCAACTGGCCGTTCTGGAGGCCAAGCGATGCCTCCAGTGCAAGGGCCGGCCTTGCGTGGCGGGCTGCCCGGTGGGCGTGAAGATTCCGGAGTTCCTAGACCTGGTCGCCCGCGGCCGGTTCGCCGAGGCGGCGGAGATGGTCTATGCGGACAACGACCTGCCGGCCATGACCGGCCGGGTCTGCCCGCAGGAAATCCAGTGCGAGGTCCGTTGCATCCGCGGCAAGAACGATAAGCCTGTAGCCGTCGGCCACCTGGAACGTTTCGTGGCGGATTGGACTATGGCCCACAAGCAAGGCCAGACCGCCCAAGCTGCCCCGCCGCCGCCCAGCGGCTTGAAGGTCGCGGTGGTGGGCAGCGGGCCGGCGGGCCTGACGGCCGCGGGACAACTGGCCCGCATGGGCCACAAGGTCACGATCTTCGAAGCCTTCCACCGCCCCGGCGGCGTGCTGGTGTACGGCATTCCGGAGTTCCGCCTGCCCAAAAAAATCGTGGACGCGGAGGTGGATCGGCTGCGGCGGATGGGCGTGGAGATTCGCTGCAACGTCATCATCGGCCGGACGTACAGTCTCAAGCAACTGCTGGAGGCCGAGGGGTACAGCGCGGTCTTCGTGGCCGTCGGGGCCGGACTGCCGCAGTTCATGCGCGTGCCGGGCGAGAATCTCAAGGGCGTCTATTCGGCCAACGAGTACCTGACGCGCGTGAACCTGATGACGGCCTACCGTTTCCCCGACTCCGACACGCCGGTGCAGATCGGCCAGTCCGTGGCGGTGGTGGGCGGCGGCAACACAGCCATGGACGCCGTCCGCACGGCCAAGCGGCTGGGGGCGAAACGCGCGACGATCGTCTACCGCCGCAGCGAGGCGGAGATGCCCGCCCGCATCGAGGAAATCCACCACGCCAAGGAGGAGGGCATCGAATTCGACTTCCTGGTGGCGCCGGTGCGCGTCCTGGGCGACGAGAAGGGGTGGGTGCGGGCTATGGAATGCGTGCGGATGGAGCTGACCAATCCGGGCGAGGACGGACGCCGCGGCGTCAAACCCGTCGAAGGAAGCCACTTCGAGTTGCCGTGCGATGAGATCATCGTGGCCATCGGCGCCGGGGCCAATCCGCTGCTGACCAAATCCACCGAAGGCCTGGCGTTGAACAAGTGGGGCTACATCACGATCGACCCGGACGGCATGACCAACATTTCCGGCGTCTTCGCCGGCGGAGACATCGTCCGCGGCTCGGCCACCGTGATCCTGGCCATGGGCGACGGCAAGCGCGCCGCCGCCACCATCGACGCCTGGCTGAAGGCCCACAAGTCGCCCCGCACAGCGTAAGCCCTTCCTTCAAAAAACGTCAGCGGCCCGGCGACTGATCGGCCAGGACGAGCCGGCCCCAGAGGATATAGACGCTTTCCATCTGGCGGTCGAAATCGACGACCGGGCCGAAGCTGTGCAAATGCAGTTCCGGCCGCTGGGGGTCGTAGCAATAAACATCCAGCGACGGCATCTGTATGTAGTCCATCTGAACGAGCCGCCCGGCCAATTCATGAGGTCTGGAAAAGAAAGCCAACGCATCCGGCCAGGGGTAAGGCCGGTGCTCGCGATCCTGAAGGCCGAAAAATATGATCCAATCCGGATAGTGCCTGTCCATCAGGAGCGGGGCGCCGGCCTTCTCCAGTTCCTCCACCTTCTCCATCGGCAGGGTTGTTTGGGGCAGGAGCATGCAACCGAACTTGATCTTGTCGCCCAGATAAAATTGAAGGGGAAGGCTAGGATATTCCGGGCACATGTAGACCACGTCGTCCTGTCGGGCATTCTGGCGGAGGAAGGCGATCACCTCGCTGTAGGCCGTGGGGTAATCGTGGCTCACCTCGTAGAGGTAGGCCGGCAGCAGCCAGTGGAATCGCCATCCCCACGGGCTGACGCTGAGGATGTTGGCGGATATGACGGCCAGGAAGATCACCGCCGCCAAAATCTTGGCCCGCCGGTGGACAAAATAGAGCACGGCCGCGACCAGGATCGACAGAAAAGGCAGTGCCGGCAGAAGGTATCGCGCGTCGGCCACGGTCATTCCGATCACGGGTTGGGGAGTCAACATCGCCACCAGCACGGCAAAGACGATGCTCAAGCATGCAAATTCCAAAATTCGCCGCGTGCGGCGGTCGCTTCGCCACGTAAAGATCACCACAAACACCAGGACCGCCGCCACCATCCACGGCAGGCCCAGCACGTTCAGATCCCGCACGTACCACCACAGCAGCGTCGGCCGGCGATTGTCCCACATCGCGTTCCAGGGACTGTCGGGGTGATACCAAATCCGGTGGGCGACGGCATAGGGAACTGTCGCAGCGGCTACCAGGACCGCCGCCAGCCCAAGCTTCCAGAGGTCCTTGCGGCCCAACTCGCGCCGATGAAAAGCCACGTGGACGATGGCCAAGGCCCCCAAAAACGCCGCACAGTACAGGTAGTTGCTGTAAAACAACCCGATTACGGCGATGGCAAACACGACGTACCAAATCCATCGCGTCGTCGCCAGGCCGCGGCGATAGGCGTCGTACGACAGCAGGGAAAACAGCAGCCCCAAGGCATAGTACCGGCATTGGCGAATGTTGAGCAGGAACACCACCGAGAAGCCCAGCACGGCCAGGGCATACAGCCACAGGACCGGCTGATCGCGGAAGTCTCGGCGAACGATCAGGGCGAAGACGGCCAAGGCAGCCAGCCCCGCCACCACGAATGGAAACCGCCCCGTCCAAGTGGTCTGACCGAACAAGCGAAACGAAGCGGCCGTCACCGCGGAGTCCAGCCGTGAGTTGATGGTGTTGAGGTTGCGGTCCAGCAGCCGCCCGTTGCGGTAGATCAGCAGGTTCCGGCCGTCCCAGCCGGTGAACGTTCCGGTGGCCAGGAAGTTCCGGGCGATGACAGCCGTTTGGGCCTCGTCGTCCCAGAAGACGGTGTTGTCCAGGCGAATGAGGGCCAGGGCGCCGACAGCGACAAACAGGGCCGCCACCGTAAGGGCACGGGCATGTCGGCGCACAAAGCTCACGACATTTTGTACGCCCGCGGTCATGCGTTAGGCCGCCTCCGGAACGCTTGGGACACCGGGGCCAAAGACCCGCCCCACCGGCAGACAGGCTTGAAATCAAAGCAAAAAACCTAGCTGCTGCTGCGGTCGAAGACTTCCTGGGCGGCGGTGGCGATGTCCTGGCTGGTCAGGTGGACCTGCTTGAGGATGTCCTCGGGCGTCTTGGCGCTCTTGGGCACCGATTGCACGTACAGTGTCTTTACCGCCACGCCCAGATCGCTGGCGGCGGCCGCGGCGGTGATCTCGTCGGCGAAGCCGCCCAGATAATTGTCTTCCACCACCAAAATCTGCCCGCGGCAATCGTCGCCGATCTGCAGAATTTCATCGGTGGCCAGCGGCATGGAGTAGACGTCGAGCAGCGAAGCCGAAAGTCCCGCCTCTTCCAGAAGCGCCAGGGCGGCCTTGGCGACGTGCACCATGTAGCCGCTGGCGGCGATGACCAGGTCCTCGCCGTCCACCAGGTGCTTGAAGCCGCCTGGCGTGAACTCCTCGGTTTCCTCGTAGAGGAACTCGACGTCCGGCCGATGCGTTCGCAGGTAGCAAATGCCCTCGGTGTTGGCCATCAGTTCGGTGAGCTTGAAGGCCGAGACGGCGTCGGAGGGGCAGAACACCTGGATGGCCGGGGCGCCGTCCACGCGATGCGAGTGCGCAAAGCTCCGCATGAAGGCCAGGTCCACCAGGCCCATCTGGCTGGGCCCGTCGGCCGCCAGCGTCACACCGGCGTGCGAGCCGCACAGCTTGATATTGGCGTTGGAAATCGCCGCCATCTCGAGCTGGTCGTAGCCGCGGACCAGGAACTTGGCAAAGCTGGAGATGAACGGAATCCGCCCGCCGGCGGCCAGGCCCACGGCGGCGGAAACCATGTTCTGCTCGGCGATGCGGGCCTCGAAGTAGCGGTCGGGGTACTTCTTGGCGAACATCTCGGCGAATGTGGAGTTCTTCACGTCGCCGTCCATCGCGACGAGGCGCGGATCGGCCCCCAGGGCCACCAGGGCCACACCGTAGGCGCGGCGCGTGGCCAGCTTTCGGGCGGCCAGGGCCTTTTCCAGACCCATCGCCGTCATCGCCTCCGAGAAACTGCCCGCGGAGATCTTCCCCGCCGCCGGACGCGACGCGGCCTTGGGCGCAACCAACTGAGCGGCGGAAACGTCCTGGGCGTCCGCCACGCCCAGCTCGGCGGCCTTGGCGTCCAGATCGGCCAGGGCGGCCTCGACCTGATTCTCCGCCAGGGGCTTGCCGTGAGAGTTGGACTTCTCCAGTTCGCGGACGCTCCAGCCTTTGACCGTTTTGGCTATGATCGCCAGGGGCTTGTCCGCGGCCTTGGCCGTCAGGGCGGCAAAGACCTCGTCCCACTTATGCCCGTCGATAATCTTGACGTCGAAGCCGAAGGCCCCCACCTTGGCCGCCAGCGTCTCGGCCGACTGTTGATGCGAAACGTAGTCGCTCTGCCCCAGGCCGTTGCAGTTGAAGATTAGCCGCACGGCCGTCAGCTTCTGGTCGACGACGAAGTCCATCGCCTCCCACAGTTGGCCTTCGCGGCTTTCCCCGTCGCCGCAGAGACAGAAGAACCGCCGGTCCGAGCCGTCCAGTCGGGCCGCACAGGCCAGACCCGCGGCCACCGAGAGGCCCTGGCCCAGCGAGCCGGTCGCGGCGTCGAAGAACGGAAAGCCGATGGCCGGGTTGGGATGGCCGTCCAGGACGCTGTCGTTTTCGCGAAGCGTCAGGGCGTCGTCGAAAGAAAGCGGAATCGGGCGGCCCGGCGTGCCGGCCAGGCCTCCCAAATCGCAGTAGGCGGCGTAGACGACAGGCACGGCGTGGCCCTCGGACAAGATCAACCGGTCGGCGCCGGTGTTCCAGGGGTCCTTGGGATCGTACCGCATGACGCGGTACATCAGCGCGGTGACCAGGTGCACCAGCGACAGGGCGCTGGAAGGATGCCCGCTGCCCGCGGCCGTGCACATCTTGACGATCTGCTTGCCTAACGTGATGACCTTGCGGTCGAGGTCCTTGTAGTCTGCCATCGTAAGTCTCCCTTGGCCTTTCGCCGGCCAGCGGTGGTAAAGGTTTATTACCCTATATAAACCGCCCCCCCTTCGCAAGGCCGAAAACAATAAACCGCCCGCAAGGCCCAGGCCGTCCGCCGGCGACGCGACAGGATGTCGTAACGGTTTTGTTGCAATGCCGCGCCGTATTCGTATACTCACAAACCCCGCCGAACCCGAACCTGGCGGCCACAATGAGGAAGACATGGCTGGACGCATTCGAGGCGTTTTCTTTGACCTGGGGGACACGCTGCTTGATTTCGGCCACGTGGACGTCCTGGGCCTGTTCGAAGCCGGCGCCCGCCTATCCTACGAGTACCTCACGTCGCTGGGCAAGCCCCTGCCGTCCTTCGCCAAGTACTACCGCGGCCAGCTTTGGTCCATCCGCTGGCGATACCTCATCAGCCGCATCACGAGGCGGGAGTTCGACGCCCGCACGCTGATTGCCCGTCGCGCCCGCGTGATGGGCTTCGACCTGACGGACGCCCAGGTCGAAGAATTGGCCTGGTTGTGGTATGAACCGCTGAGCCGCTGCGCCACGGCCGAGAGCGGCCTGCGCCAGACGCTCCAGCGTCTGTCGGACGGGCGGGCCTTGGGCATCATCTCCAATACGTTCATCCCCGCCGTGACGCTGGACCGCCACCTGGCCCAGATGAACCTGCTGGACCTCCTGCCGACCCGCGTGTACTCCTGCGACGTCCACTACCGCAAGCCTCACCCGGCCATATTCCACGCCGCTCTCCAGCAGGCCGGCCTGCGGGCGGACCAGACGTTGTTCGTGGGCGATTCGCTCGTGGCCGACATCGCCGGCGCCAACCACGTCGGCATGATTTCCGTCCTGAAAAGCCCCACCGGCCGAAGCGCCCTGGGAACCATCAAACCCAGGCACAGAATCTCTCGCCTGGCGGAGTTGCTGCCCCTGGTCGACGGCTACGGCGCCGCTTGAGAAGTTCCCTTCTCCCGTCACAGACGCGCCAGCTTCTTGGCGAATTCCTGGTAGTCCTTCTGGAAGCCGGTCAGATCCTGCGAAATGTAGTGCCGAAACAGCGGCACGGAGACGGTCTTGTTGTACGCCCGGCCCTGCTGGCGCCAGCCGGCTAAGTCCTGCGGGGAGACGTTCAAGGCCTGGCAGAGCGTTCCGGCTTCGGCGTCGGCCAGGAGGCGCTGCATCCCGTCGCGGTAGGCCGGAACGGATCGGATAAATTGCAGCAGCGCCCATAACTGGCCGTAGTAGCCCACCGCCTGATCGTGGGCGGTGGTGATGGCCTCGCCGGAGTCCATCGTCAGCAGCGTCTCCAGCGGCAGGAAGCGGTCCTGCACCAGGGCCGCCCGCAGGTCGGTGAAACGGAAATTATTTCTCCGGGGGGTGAAGGCCACCTGGTCGCCGGAAATCTCGTACCCTTCCGCCACGGTGCACAGGCCCTCCTCCAGCCACATGGGCAGGCGGTCGCGAAGGCGATGGTGGAAGAACTGGTGCAGCCCCTCGTGCGAGGCCACCGAAAACGTGCCCAGGTTGCCGATGTCCCAGAAGACGCACACGCCCTGGTAACAATATCCGCCCGCCTGAAGCGACAGGTACGGGCCGGCGCCGGCGCCGATGATCGAAGCCGTCAGCGAGGCCCACTCCTGGCGCGTGCCCATCAGGTAAATCGGCATGAGGGCTTCGCCCCGCCGGTCGCCCAGCCCGGTTAGCTCGAGGTAGTTCTGGTAGGCCGCCTCCATGAAGCCGGGCATGTACGTCACCAGGGCCTGGTTGGTGGCCGTGGTGAAAATGCGGTAGTGGGCGGTGGTCAGCTCCGAGCCGCTGGCCGAGCCGGCCTGCCAGGGGGACCGGGTCAACTCCGTGGTCATGGCCGCGCCGCGATCGGAGTGGCCGTGACCGCCGCAGCCCAACAGGGCCACCGCGACAATCGGCAGGAGAATGGTGGATGATCTCATAACCTTTATTCTACTGCGGCGGGTGTGCGGCCCCAAACGTCCGATGCCGCCTCGGAGGACCTAGCCGCGCTTGGTCCAGAACGGCCCGCGGGATTTCTTGGGCCGCTGGCCGCGGAACGTCCCGCCGGGCAGGGGCACGGTGGTCTCCGCGGCGGCTGCGGCGGCCTCGCGGGCCTGGATGTGTCTGCGGATCACTACCTGCTCGATCACGCCGGCGAACGTCGAGGCCATGATGTACAGCGTCAGCCCCGAAGGCGTGGAGTAGAAGAACAGCAGCATCATCCCCGGCATCATGTACTGCATCATCTTCTGCTGGCGAGCCTGATCGGGCGTGGCGGTCGCCTGGGTCATCGTGGGCGTCAGCTTCGTCTGGAAGAACATGGCCACCGTCAGCAGGAGCGGCAGCAGATGCAGCGTATGGCCCACCAGCGGCAGACCGTACTTCGCCGGCCAGGCGATCGTGTCGGGGGCCGAGAGATCCGTCAGCCACACCGGAAGGAAGCCGGCGTGCCGCAGCTCCACCGAGGCATACAGGGCCCCATACAACGCTCCCCAGATGGGAAGCTGAAGCAGCATCGGCAGGCATCCCCACAGCGGCGCGACGCCCTGATGCTTGTAGATCTGCATCATCTCCTTGTTGAGGGCGGTCTTGTCCTCGCCGTACTTGTCCTTGAGCTTCTGGATCTGCGGGGCGAGCTTCTGCATCCTCATCATCGAGACCTGGCTCTTCTTGGTCAGCGGATGCAAGGCCAGGCGGACCAGGAACACCAGAACGATGAGGGCCAGGCCGTAGTTGCCGAACGTCACGTGCGACAGGATCCCCAGCAGCCACATCATGCCCAGCGCCAGAGGCCCCCAACTGCAGCAGGCACCGAATTCGATCGTGCCCACGTAGTCGAGTTTCTCGTAGATCGGCTGGTAATGGGGCGCCCCCTTGTCGCTGAACAGCTCGCGCTTCTTGGGCCCGGCGAAGACCTCGAAATTGATCTCCTTGGCCGGCTGACCCGGCAACAGGAGCAGTTCGGGGAAGCTGACGCCGGGCACGTAGACTCGCAATTTGTCGCTTTCCGGCGTGGCTTGGAAGTAGAACTGCGCCCGCCACTCCGGAGCGACCACTTTGTCCTTCTGGGACGGCAACACATACATCATCGACCCGAAGTACTTGTTGACCGTTCCCACCCACAGCGGCGAAGGAGGGGATTGGTCCGACCTGCCCACCTCTATTCTCGCAGGGGGCTTGGCTGCCGCCTTCATCAGCCCCACGGCACGGCCAATGCCCGTGAACAGCCCTCCCAGTCCGCCCGGGCCACCTTCCTGAATTTCCTCCGACTGAAGGACCGCCTTCACCTTGTTGTCCGGACCGTTGTACAGGCCGTAAACAACCCGGCGCATGCTGCCGCGAGGGTCATTGTCCAACGGCAGGCCCGTGGGACCGATCTGATCCAGCGAGACCTTCAGCGGCAGGCCGCAGAGGTTCTCCACCGCCAGGGACACGTAGATCGTGTAGTCGCCCTTGCGGAGGGTGTAGGTCTTGACCAGCCGCAGGATGGGGTGGCTGCGGGCCTTGTCCCAATTGGGGCCGTAGTACAGGACGTAAGCGAACCGCGCGGTGTCGGCGGTGCTTTCCAGCAATTCCCAGGGCTTTTGGTCCAGGTCCGCCAGCGTCAGGTCCACCATCGCGTTGCCCTCGACGCTGACGGTCAGGCCTCGCGTGGCCAGCGGCAACACCTCCGAGCCGGGTTGGCTGGCAGCGTCAGAGGGGCCGGCCGGACCGAGGGGGTTCAGCACGCTGTAGTGGCCCTTGTACTTGGCGGGGTCTTTGGCCGCCGCGGCCTCGTAGCCGCCGGGGTTCTTTTCAAACAACCGCTCGTCCTGCTCCGTCACGAAGTAGTTCGTCAGCTTGGCGGTAGAAACGGCTGATCCGACGCTGTCCAACTGGACCTGGAAGAGGTAGCCGTTGGGATCATCCATCGCCCCCAGGGTCACGGACCGCCTCTCGGCCTGCGCGCCGAACCACTTGTCGGTTTTTTCGGCCTCGGTTTCCTTTGCCTTTTCCTTGCCGCCGGCGCGGGCGACGGGAGGCTCCGCCGCGGCGGGCTTGGGGGCGGCGGCAGGCGCTGGCGCCGTGGCGGGTGTGGCCGAAGCAGCCGCAGGCTGGCTGGCGGTTGGGGCGGTGGAAAGTTGGCCGGCATTGTTCGGCTTGTGGCTGTTAACGTAGAGGAACAAAAGGACGAGCCCCGCCGCCAGAACCATCAACGTCGCGCCCAGTCGTCGCAGGTCCACGCGATCTCCTCAGCGTCCTTCTTTCAGGCGCGTCCCCAGGTAGTCGTCCAGTTCGGGGATCGCGTACACTTCCTTGACGACGGTTTCGACGTCGTACTCCACGCGAACGAACCGCACCGCCTCGTCTTCGATGAGGCAGTAGCAGGCCCGGTTGTCGTGATCTCGCGGCTGGCCGACCGACCCCACGTTGATCAGCGCCTTGCGGTGAGAATTCACCTCGAACACGTCGCCTAACTCCGAAGGAGCGTAGAAATCAGGCGCCGGCGTGAACACGCCCGGCACGTGCGTGTGCCCCACGAAACACAGGTGAGTGAAGCGGTCGAAGATGGCTTCGATCTTGGCGGGATTGCTATAGATGTCGTCGGGAAAGACGTACTCATTAATCGGGCGGCGGGGGCTGCCGTGCAGGAACACCAGCTCGCCCATGCCGTAGTCGTCTCCCGGCAGCGTGTGCTTGACCGGCAGGCTCCCCAGAAAATCCCAGCGGGCGTTGCGTTTTTCGCGGTCGTCTTCATTTTCCAACTGCTGGCGCGTCCAGAAGCAGGCCGCCTCGGCGCCGGTATTGAACTTGATCGGCTCAAAGAGCACGGCATAGTCGTGGTTGCCCAGCAGCGTCACGGATGTGTGGGCTATGATCAGGTCCAGGCATTCCTTGGGTTGCGGGCCGTAACCCACCACGTCGCCCAGGCAGATAATCTGCTTGACGCCGCGGGCCGTGATGTCGGCCAGCACGGCCTGGAGCGCCGGAGTGTTCGCATGGATGTCGCTGATGACCGCGAGCATAGGTTAAACGTAGGTTCGGCTATGCTAGCGGCCGCAGCGGCCCGCTGTCAAACCCTTTGCCCGGCCCACCGACCCACCGATCGCCCCTCAGCTGACGGTGATCGCCTTGCTGGACTGCCACAGGCCGTGGATGTTGCAGTAGGACAGGGCATACAGCACCCCGCCCTTGGCGGTCTTCATCGAGGCGATCACCTCGTGATGGGTGTACACAGGCCCTTGGTTGGGTCCGGGGACCGACTCCCCGTGCGCGGAAAACTCGAACCGCCCCACCTGATAGGTGGACTTTTCCCCTTCGGGCTGGAAGTAAAGCTCGATCCAGCGGATGTGGTGCTCGGTGGTGTTGGGGTGGGCGACGGCCTTGCCCAGCGTGGCCTTGACGGCGAAGATCTCGTCCTTCTTGACCGTCGCGGGACACTCGATGATGGGAACGTGCTTTTCCTTCTGCCAATCCGCCGTCTGGATGCGTTCGCTCAATTCCGGCATGTCGAAGGTCTCCTGATATCTCGGCGGCGATGGTTCAGCCTCCGGCCTGCCCACCGCGGACAGGTCCGGCACCGGCGACCCTGGTGCCGCCAAGAAGGAACACCGGTGAATGGAATGCGGCCAAAGGTATTCGTAATATTATAGGCCGCCCGAACGACCGCAAGGAACTCCTGCGAGGGACAACCATGATCCTGGACCGCCTTGAAAACGCCGCCAAGTATTTTCCGCTCCACAAGCGCCTGGCCAGGGCCTTTGAGTACCTGTCGCGGACGGACTGCGCGACGCTGCCCGACGGCCGGCATGAAATTGACGGCCCGAGAATTTACCTCCTGATGGCCCATGCCCCCGGCCGCGGGCGCCAGGGGATGAAACTGGAGGCACATCGGCGATACATCGACGTCCAGATTCCACTGGACGCCCCCGAAGAGATGGGCTGGCGGGAAGCGGCCTCCTGCCGGTCCGTCAGCCAGGCTTACCAAGAAAAAGGCGACATAGAATTTTTCGCCGATGCACCGGCCTGCTGGATCACCGTCGAACCGGGCTGCTTCGCTTTGTTCTTTCCGCACGACGCCCACGCCCCCCTGGCCTGCACCGGCCTAATCCACAAGGCCATCGTCAAGATCGCCGTCGACTAACCGCCCAGGCCGCCAGATAGCCTTGCGGGAATCGGCCGCACGCTCTAAACTGGCTTTTCTTCGGCACCTGCCTGCCGGCAGGCAGGTACGTCCAGGAGCGATTATGGCTATCAAGGCAATTGATCTGCGTCGCGGCATGGCCGTTACCCACAAGGGCGGCATCTGGGTCTGCGTGGACAATCAGAAGGTCGCCAAAGGCAATTGGCGCAGCTACCAGGTGATCCAACTCAAGAACATCCAGACCGGCCAGCTCATCGAGGACCGCTACCGGGTGGACGAGCCCTTCGAGCAGGCCATCCTCGACCGCAAGGACATGGAATACCTCTACAGCGACGCCACCAGCCACATCGTGATGGACGGCGAGACGTTCGAGGAGGTGCACCTGCCGACCGAGCTCGTCGGCGATCAGAAGGTGTACCTGGTGCCCAATATCCACCTCCAGGTGGCCTTCGTGGACGGCAAGCCCGTAACGGTGGACCTGCCCAATATGGTGGAACTGACGGTCGCCGAAACGCCGCCGCAGGTCAAAAGCGCCACGGCCACCAATCAGATGAAGGAAGCCGTCTGCGAGGGCGGGGCCAGGATCAAGGTTCCCGCCTTTGTCGAGATCGGCACCAAGGTCAAGGTGGACACCCGCAGCGGAGAATACCTCAGCCGGGCGTGAGTCTTGTGCCTTCCTCAGGCCGCGGGAAGAGGCGGCAGTGATGCTTCGGCCCTGGGAGCACGTCGAGCCAGACGGTTCAAGGCCACCAGACACACCCCGCCGAAAACGAGCAACTCCCCCACCGCGAACGACAGGCTCGCGAAGTAGTTAAAATCCTTCGAGACGGCCTGGCCGTCGTTCAATAGCGGACTGTTCCAGGAAAAAAACTGTCCGAAGACGGCCAGCGGCGTCGCGTGGAGCACCCTCTCCCCATGTTGCAACGTGGAAAATATCGAGGGAATCGTGAAACACGCCGCCACCAGGACCAATCCAAGCACCTTGCCCCTCCTCCGCAAAGCCAGGCACCCTGCGGTATACAAAGACTGGTACGCCAGCAGGAACACCCCCAAGACGATGCCGACCAGCAGGATGCCAATCCAGGACACCTCTCGCCAATAGAGTCGATTCATGGCCACGATGGCACCGACGGACACAAGCCACATCGCCCCCGCCGGAACAATGGTCGGACTGCCGATTTGGGTGAAGGACTCCCCAGCCAGCCGCCGTATCCAATGGGGACGGCCGCCGGCCCAGTGCATCAAGGCGGCGTACGTCGGTTGGCCGGCCAGCCCCCACGCCATGACCAGACAGAAGTTGATCATGAAGAATGTCCCGGCGGTTTGAGAAGGATGCTCCACCGCGGTAAGAGCGTCGCTGAGGAACCCCAGCAGCATCACCTGGAAAACCACAAAGGCCGTCAAAACAGTCCTTCGGTCCAGAGGGGGGTTGCTGGGGAACGAAAGTTTGTTTCGGGCCACGGCAAAGCTGAGAATCCCCAAGAAGACCAGAAAAGATAACGGGGAGACCTGCCAGGGAATCGCCCAACCGAAGAAGTGATGCTGGCCGGGCTGGAACACCTCGGCACACTCTCCCGGCGGGGACAGCAAGACTTTCAGCGTCGCGTAGGGAGATATCGCCAGCAGCGGCGTGGCCGCAAAGGAATGCTCTTCGATGACGCCGAATATCGTCATGCCAGACAGCAGAAAAAGCAGCACAATGAGCAAGCCTGCCGTACCGCCCCCTGACCCGCTGCCTACCGCCACGCCGAGCAAACCGACCGCCAGGAAACTCACACCAAGCAAAACATAGAACCACAGCATGGCGTTCAGCGGGATTCCACCCGTCCTCCCCGCCGCCACCGCCACCGGCATCAGGAAAACCAGGACCATCAGGGGGTACAAGTTGATCCCCACCGCCAAGCCAATGACCTTGTCAACGGCGCTAATGGGGAGGGTTGTCAGGAAGTCGTAGGTGTTCCTGTTTTTTTCCCGGGGAATGCAATTGGCGGCTGATCCCAACGCCACGTAGAAGGCAAAAAACACCTGCACCACCATGACAAACACGGCGAATCCGTGCCATACGTGTATCCAATCGATGCGAGCCCACTGCCCCCGCCTATCGAGTTCCTGCAAGAGGATGTAAATCAAAGCTAGCCCCAAAATGGCTCCGACGGCGACGGCCAACATCGCCAGACTGCTCGGCCTCAGCCGCATCCGCATTTCACGATAGAGGACGGGATTGTTATGAAGCAGTCGCATGTCCTTGCCTTTCGGTGATAGCCAGGTACAGCTCCTGGAGACCGGTGCGGGTTTCCTCAATCAGAGCCACGCCCACGCCCGCGCCCACCAGGGCGGCGTTCAACCGCGACAGATCGGCGTCGGCCCCGTCGAACAGGAACCGGACGCGCGGGCCTTCGACCTGAACGTCGCCGGCGCCCGTCCACGATTCCAGCACACCGATGGCGGCCTGCGGCGGCGTGGTCAGGGCCAGAGTGATCCGCCGCTTCGGCATGATCTTGCCGATAATCTCAGCCGTCGGGCCGGCGGCTAGGAACTTGCCGTGGTGCATGATGCCCACGCTGTTGCACACGTCCGACAGCTCTCCCAGGATGTGCGAGGAGATGACGATCGTCGTGCCTTGCGCGTGGGCCTCGCCCAGCACGTCAAACAGTTGTTTTCTCCCCAGCGGATCAAGTCCCGAGGCCGGCTCGTCCAGCAGCAGCAGGCGGGGCTGGTGCAGCAGCGCCCGCCCCAACCCCAGGCGCTGGACCATGCCCCTGGACAACCCCCGCGCCAGGCTGTCGGCCTTGTCCGCCAGACCGATCAGGGCAAGAACCTCGTCGGCCCGGCGGGCACGCGTGCGCCAACTCAGCTTATGAGCCATGCCGAAATAGAGCAGAACCTCCCGCGTTGTCAGGGTGTTGTACAATTGGAAGAAATCCGGCATGAACCCCATGACCATGCGATAGGCCACAGGATCCTCCCAGATGTCGACGCCGCCAAATCGCATGCAGCCGCCGGTCGGTTCCATGGCCGTCGCCAGCATCCGCAGCAAGCTGGTCTTGCCGGCCCCGTTGGGGCCGATCAGCCCGAAGATGTCCCCCTGGCGGATGCCGAGGTTCACGTCGTTGACGGCTACCACGTCGTAATACTCTTTCCGCAGGTTCACCATCGAAAGGATTTCGGTATCCATGCGTGTCGTCCTATGTTGACGGCGGACCGGTGTGGGGCCGGGCTGGACGCCCGCGATCCGTTCCGTGCCCTCCATCGGCGATGTCCCGCGATGTTTCGCGATGTTTCGTTAAATCCCCTGCCCCAGACGGCCGGTCAGTTCTTGGCGTTGGGGTGCAGGGCGTTTTGGATGTCGTTGAGAATTTTGAATTCCAGCTCGCGGTCGCGGCGCTCAGTGAGCCACAAGTCGTTCTGCTGGGGCGTGGTGGCGCCCTCCAGTTGGGCGGGGGTCTGATACGGCGGTTTGTCGTCGGTCAGGTCTCCCCGGGCCATCTGCTGCATGGCTACGGAACTCTGCCGCTGCACGTTCACCGTCGCATAGGCCACGACGCCTCCCTCGGCCCGGCAGATCCGCACGCGGGCGGTCTGGCGGAGCGGCCCGCCGGCCAGCACGCCACCGGCCATGGGCCTGGGGGTGGACAGGATCACGCCGGAGTCCGTATCGGCTAAGGCCACGGTGAAGTAGTGGCCCATGACGGTCCGGGCGGCGTCGAACGCCGCGGCGTATTGCACGTTGCCCAGCGGGCGCTGCGTGCCGACCTCCATCGTGGAGCAGCCGGAAGCCAGCAGGGCCGCCGCGGCGGCCGTCAAAAGCGAACACTTCGTGATCATGTGGGGTCTCCCGTTTGGGACAAGCCCGACGCCGAGTTAAATCCGCCGGCGGCGACGCGAGGGCCTATTCCTCGCTGCGCTGCCACAGGGTGTAGTTGGGCGCCTCCTGGGTGATGAGGATATCGTGAGGATGGTTTTCCGCCAGCGAGGCGGCCGAGACGCGGATGAAGACCGCCTTGGTCCGCAGCTCCTCGATGGTCGCCGTGCCGCAGTAGCCCATACCGGCCCGCAGCCCGCCGACCATCTGGTACACGAAGTCGCCCAACGGCCCGCGATAGGGCACGCGCCCCTCGACGCCTTCCGGCACGAGCTTCTCGGGGCGGTCCTGGCCCTTCTGGCCGTAGCGGTCCGCCGAGCCGGAGACCATCGCCCCCAGTGAGCCCATGCCGCGATACGCCTTGAAGCGGCGTCCCTTGTAGATCACCATCTCGCCGGGCGATTCGTCCAGGCCGGCGAACAGGCTGCCCATCATGACCGCCGACGCCCCGGCCGCGATGGCCTTGGTGATGTCGCCGCTGTGGCGAATGCCGCCGTCGGCGATGACGGGCACGCCCTTGGCGTCGGCGACCTTGGAGCAGTCCCGGATGGCCGTGATCTGCGGCACGCCCACGCCGCTGATAACCCGCGTGGTGCAGATGGACCCCGGCCCGATGCCCACCTTCAACCCGTCGGCCCCGGCGGCGATAAGGTCGGCGGCGGCCTTGGCGGTGGCGATGTTGCCGGCAATCACGTCGATCTTGTGGCGGGCCTTGACGGCCTTGATGGTCTGGATGACGTTGTCGCTGTGGCCGTGGGCGGTGTCCACCACGATCACGTCCACGCCGTGCTTGATGAGGGCATCGACGCGTTCCATGTCGTGCACTCCCACGGCCGCCCCCACACGGAGCCGCCCGCGGCTGTCTTTGCAGGCGCGAGGGAACTGGCGCATCTTGTCAATGTCGCGCATCGTGATCAGCCCGGCCAGCTTCCCCTGCTTGTTCACCAGCAGCAGCTTTTCCACCTTGGCGCGGTACAGGATCTCCGCCGCCTTGTCCAGCGACGTGTTCGGCGGGGCGGTGACCAGGTTGGCCTTGGTCATCACGTTTTTGACCTTCTCCTCGCCGTGGAGGAACTTCATGTCGCGCCGCGTGAGGATGCCGGCCAGCTTGCCGCCCTCGGTCACGATCGGGATACCGGAGATGTTGTGGTCTTCCATCAGCTTCTGGGCCTGGGCGGTGGAGGCCGATGGCGGCAGCGTGACCGGATCGGTGATGATGCCGTTCTCGCTGCGCTTGACTTTTTCCACCTCGCGGGCCTGGGCCTCGACGGTGAGGTTCTTGTGAATGATGCCGATGCCGCCCTCCTGGGCCAGCGCGATGGCCAGCGCCGATTCCGTCACCGTGTCCATCGGGGCCGACAGCAATGGGATGTTCAGCCGGATGTGGCGCGTCAGGTTCGTGGAAGCGTCCACGTCGCGCGGCACCACCGAGGACCTGGCGGGGACCAGCAGGACGTCGTCAAAAGTAATACCTTCGCCTACGAGCTTGTCTTTCATGGCGGTTCGTCCCTCCTGCCCGTGCGTCTGATATAAACCACCCCCACGGTTGACTGCAAGAGGCCCTTTGCGGAAAAATGCCGTTGATGACGACTTGGCAGGACATGGCCGATGCCCTGGCCGCCCTGGCTGCGGCGGACCTGCTCCGCCGGCCCGTGGTGGTGGACTCGCCCGTCGGCCCGCGAATCCGCCTGGACGGCCGGGACGTCGTCTGCCTGTGCAGCAACGATTACCTGTCCCTGGCGGCCGATCCAGCCGTGCGCGACGCCGCCGCCGGCGCCATCGCCGCCTGGGGCGTGGGCGCGGGGGCGTCCCGGCTCGTCAGCGGCACCAGCCGCCTGCACGCCGAGCTGGAAGCGGCCCTGGCGGCCTTCAAGGGCACCGCCGCCGCCATCGTGACCACCACCGGCTGGATGGCCAACCACGCCGCCGTGGCGGCCCTGGCCGGCAAAGGCGACCTGGTCCTGTGCGACAAGCTCAACCACGCCAGCATCCTGGACGCCGCCGGGGCCTGCGGCGCCGCTCTGCGGACCTATGGCCACCGCGACACGGCTCGACTGGGCAAGATGCTGGACCGCCTCCGCGGCCGATACCGCCGCTGCCTGATCGCCACCGACTCGCTGTTCTCCATGGACGGCGACATCGCGCCGCTGGCCGAGCTTGTTGAGCTGAAGCGCCGCTACGACGCCCTGCTGATGATCGACGAGGCCCACGCCACCGGCGTGTTCGGCCAGGATGGACGAGGCGTGGCCCAGATGCTCGGCGTGGAGGAACACATCGACGCCACCGTCGGCACGCTGTCCAAGGCCTTCGGCGCGCTGGGCGGGTTCGTCGCCAGCCGGCGGGAGCTGATCGACACGATTACCAACACCGCCCGGGCGTACATCTACACCACCGCCCTGCCGCCGGCCCTGTGCGCCGCTGCGGGCGCGGCGCTGCGGATCATCCAGACCCAGCCGCAGCGCCGCCGGCACCTGCTGGAAATAGCCGAGAACCTCCGCGGCCGCCTGCAATCAGCCGGCTTCGATACGGGCGATTCCGCCAGCCAGATTATCCCCATCCCCCTAGGCTCACCGGCCGAGGCCCTGCGCATCAGCCGCCGCCTGCTGGAGGCTGGCTTCCTGGTCCCCGCCATCCGCCCGCCGACCGTCCCCCGCGGCGGCAGCCGCCTGCGCGTCAGCCTTTGCGCGACTCACACCGCCGACGACCTGGATCGCTTCGTCGCCGCCCTGGTCGCCGCGACGGCAGGCTAGTCAGCCGCCGGCTTTATTGACTCCCCGGCCTATCCAGTGGTCTAATACGGGGCATGCTGGGACAGCTTCGGCGCACAACGCGGCTGGACGTGGGACTGGCCCTGGTCTTCGTGGGCCTGGCCTACCTGACGTGGGTCTTGGTGGCCGGCGTGGCCCGGGCGCTGGTGGCAGACATGATCAGCTTTTCCGGCGCCTTTGACCCGTCCATGCCCCCCCTCACGCGGGCCGCTCGCATCGTCTTTGTGGACGCCGGCGTGGCCATCGACGTGGCCGGATTGGTCTGGCTGGTGGTGTCGCTGCTGCTGGTAATCGGCAGCTCCCGTCAGAGATTCAGCATTTCCTGGCCGTGGCTGTCGGGGGTGTTGCAGACAATCGTGGCCGCCGTCGGCGGCATCGGCGTCGCCTGGGCGGTTCACCTGCCCTATCGTCGGATGGCTACGACAGCGGCGACGACGTGGCAGAAGGTCAGCGGTCTCTCGTTGCCGGTGCTGACGGTCGTAGCGGTGCTGATCTGGGTGACGTTCCTGGTGATGCTGCTGGTGGAACGGGCCCGCTTCAACCGCCGCGGACCCAGCCCGCGCGACGGCCTGCGAACGCAAGTCGACCGGTGACGTTCCTGCGAATCGGGTGAGGGGAATTTCTTCGGCGGGTTACTTCTTCGCTGCCAGCCAGTCGTTGATCGCCGCCGCCGCGTCGCGCCCGCCGCGAATCGCCCGCACGACCAGCGACGCCCCCAGCACCGTGTCGCCGGCGGCGAAGATGCCCTCGTCATTGGTCATGCCGTCGGCCACGACGATGTTGCCCCGGTCGTCCAGCTTCAGCCCCAACTGGTCCACCAGGCCCTCGTGTTCCACGTGGACGAACCCCATGGCCAGGATCACCAGGTCCACCTTCATCGAGAATTCGCTGCCGGGCACTTCCTTCATCGTCCAGGAGCCGTTGGCGCCCTGGGCCCACTCCACCTCCACGGCGTGCAGTTCCGACACCCGCGTGCCGCGGCCGCTGAACTTCTTGGTCAGCACGCCCCACCGCCGCGTGCAGCCCTCCTCGTGCGAGGAACTGGTCCGCAGCACCCGCGGCCAGGTCGGCCAGGGCGTGTCGACGGGCCTTTGAGCGGGCGGCTGGGGCAGGATTTCGAACTGGTGGATCTCCTTGGCGCCCTGCCGTCGGGCCGTGCCGACGCAGTCGCTGCCGGTGTCGCCGCCGCCGATGACCACGACGATCCGGTCGCGGGCGGAAATGGCTTGCGGCGGCGAGTCCAGCCCCGCGTTGAGGCGGTTCTGCTGGCGCAGGTAGTCCATCGCGAAAATAATGTTTTCAAAGCCGCGGCCGGGGACCACCAGGTCGCGCGCCCTGCCGGCGCCCATCGTCAGGCAGAGGGCGTCGAACATTTTGCGCAGGTAGCGCGAGGAAACGTCTTCCCCGACGGTGACGGAGGTCTGGAACTTCACGCCCTCGGCCTCCAGTTGCTTGAGGCGCCGATCGATCAGGGCCTTGGGCAGCTTGAAGTCGGGAATGCCGTATCGCAGCAGGCCGCCGACGCGGTCGTCTTTTTCGAAGACCGTCACGTCGTGGCCGGCGCGGGCGAGCTGCTGGGCGGCGGCCAGCCCGGCCGGGCCGGAACCGATGACGGCTACGCTTCGCCCGCTGCGGTGCGGCGCCGGCTGCGGCTTGATCCAGCCTTCCTGGAAGGCCCGCTCGGCGACCTGGCACTCAATGTGCTTGATGAGCACCGGCTCGTCGTTGATGCCCAGCGTGCAGGCGGTCTCGCAGGGTGCAGGGCAGACCCGGCCGGTAATCTCCGGGAAATTGTTGGAGGCGTGCAGGCTCTCCGCCGCGTCGCGCCACTTGCCGCGATAGACCAAATCGTTGAACTCCGGAATCCGGTTGGCCAGCGGGCAGCCCACGCCGTGGCAGAACGGAATGCCGCAGTCCATGCATCGGGCGGTCTGGCGCTGAAGCTCTTCTTGAGACAGCGGCACGTCGACCTCGAAATGGTCGCGCACCCGCTCGTCCACGGGCCTGTGGCCGACGTCCTGACGGGAGTATTCCATGAAACCTGTCGTCTTAGCCACGGAACACCTCCTCCGTGGCCGGCGTGAACTCCGTGCGGGCCTGCTCGCGCTCCCGCAGCCGCTGGAGGGCCTTGCGGTAGTCGATCGGCATGACCTTGACGAACTTGCCGGCTGAATCTTTCCAGTTTTCCAGGATGCGCTTGGCCTGCTCGCTGCCGGTCCATCGCTGGTGGCGGGTGATGAGGTCCTGGAGGACCTTGAGGTCTTCCTCGTGCCAGATGGGCTCCAAGTCCACCATGTCCAGGTTGCACAGGGTGTCGAAGAGCTGGTGCTCGTCCAGCACGTAGGCGACGCCGCCGCTCATGCCCGCGGCGAAGTTTCGCCCCGTGGCGCCCAGCACGACCACCGTGCCGCCGGTCATGTACTCGCAGCCATGGTCGCCCACGCCCTCCACGACGGCCACGGCGCCGGAGTTGCGCACGGCGAACCGCTCCCCCGCCAGGCCGTTGATGAACACCTCGCCGGCCGTCGCCCCGTACAGCAGCGTGTTGCCGACGATGATGTTCTCCTGCGGCACGAAGGGGCTGCCCGGCGGCGTCTGAACGACGATCCGCCCGCCCGAGAGGCCCTTGCCGAGGTAATCGTTGGCGTCGCCGATCAGCTTCAGCGTCACGCCCGGGGCCAGAAAGGCCCCGAAGCTCTGCCCGGCCGAGCCGCGGAAGGTCAGCTCGATCGTCCCATCCGGCAGGCCGGCGGCGCCGCGGGCCTTGGCGATCGTGCTGCTGAGGATCGTCCCCACCGCCCGGTGCACGTTGCGGATGGGCATTTCCAGGGAGATCTTTTTCTCTTTTGCTTTCTCTTTGCCGCGCTCCAGGACCGGGGCGACCTTTTTCAGAATCTGCCAGTCCAGGTGGTCGGCCAGGCGGTCGGTCTGCGCCCGCACGCAGCAGATGGCCCCGCCCGGCGGCACCTGCGGCGGCGCGAAGATGACGGAGAAGTCCAAGCCGCGGGCTTTGTAATGGGCGATGGCCCGCCGGCAGCACAGCTTGTCCGCGTGGCCGACCATGTCCTGGAACTTTCGGAAGCCCAGTTGCGCCATGATCCGGCGGACTTCCTCGGCCACGAAGAGCATGTACCGCTGAAGATGTTCCGGCTTGCCCGCGAACCGCTTGCGGAGCTTGGGGTCCTGCGTGGCGATGCCGACCGGGCAGGTACCCAGGTGGCACTTGCGCATCAGGACGCAGCCCAGCGACACCAGCGCGCCGGTGCCGAAGCCGAATCGTTCGGCCCCCAGCAGCGCGCCGATGACGACGTCGCGGCCGGTCTTCAATTGCCCGTCCACCTGCACCTGGATGCGGTCGCGCAGGCCGTTGCGCACGAGCGTCTGCTGCGTCTCGGCCAGGCCCAGCTCCCAGGGAATGCCGGCGTGCTTGATGCTCGACAGCGGACTGGCGCCCGTGCCGCCGTCGTGGCCGGAGATGAGCACCTCGTCGGCGTTGCCCTTGGCCACGCCCGCGGCCACCGTGCCCACGCCCACCTCGGCCACCAATTTGACCGAGACCTTCACGCCCGGATTGCTGGCCTTGAGGTCGTAGATGAGCTGGGCCAAGTCCTCGATGGAATAAATGTCGTGATGCGGCGGCGGACTGATGAGCGTCACGCCGGCGGTGGAGTGCCGCAGGTGGGCGATCTCGTCGGTGACCTTGTGGCCGGGGAGTTGTCCGCCCTCGCCGGGCTTGGCGCCCTGAGCCATCTTGATCTGGAGCATCCGCGCGTTAGCCAGGTATTCGATGGTCACGCCGAACCGCCCGCTGGCCACCTGCTTGATGGCGCAATTCAGCGAGTCGCCGCTCGGCAGCGGCTCGTAGCGGTGCGGGTCTTCCCCGCCTTCGCCGGTGTTGCTCATCGCCCCCAGGCGGTTCATCGCCACCGCCAGCGTCTCGTGCGCCTCCTTGCTGATGGACCCGTGCGACATCGCGCCGGTGCAGAAGCGCTTAACGATCTGCTCGGCCGGCTCGACCTCCTCCAGCGGCACCGCCGTGCCGGGGGCAAATTCAAACAGGCCGCGAAGCGTGTACATCTTTTGCGACTGGTCATTGATGCTGTCGGCGAAGTCGGCGTAGGCGGCCGGGTCGTTGTTCCGCACCGCGTGCTGGAGGCGCGTGACCGAGCGGGGGTTCCACAGGTGGCTCTCGCCGTCCGTGCGGAAGTGGTACTCCCCGCCGAACTCCAGCTCCGGCGCCCCGACCGGCCGGGGGCCGAAGCCCGCCTTGTGCCGCGCGATGGTCTCGGCGGCGATGGCGTCCAGGCCCGCCCCGCCGATCCGCGAAGCCGTGCCGGCGAAATACGCGTCGATGACGTCGCGGTTCAGCCCGATGGCCTCGAACAGATGGGCCGCGTGATAGCTCCGCAGCGTGGAAATGCCCATCTTGGAGATCGTCTTGAGGATGCCCTTCTTGACCGCGCTGATGAAGTGATCGGCCAGCTGGGCCGGTTCCAGCTTCTCGGCCAGTTCGCCGCGGCGGTGCAGCTGGCCGATCACCTCGAAGGCCAGGTACGGGTTGATGGCGTTGGCACCGTAGCCGCACAGCAGGCAGAAGTGCATCACCTCACGCGGCTCGCCGCTCTCGACGACCAGCCCCACCTGCCCGCGCAGGCGATGGGCCAGCAGCCGGTGATGGACGGTGGAGACGGCCAGCAGACTGGGAATGGCCGCCGCCTTCGGCGAGACGCCCTTATCGCTGATAATCAGCAGCGACGCGCCCGCCCGTATTTCCCTCTCGGCGGCCTCCACCAGTTCATCCAGGCCTCGGCGGAGCGCTTCGGCGGGGTCGGCGGCGTCGGCGTCGAACAAGGCCGAGACCGTCGCCACGCGGAAGTCCTCCCGCCGGACTGCCCGCAGCCGCTCGACGTCCTCATTGGTCAGAATCGGATGCGGCAGCTTGAGCTGGCGGCAATGTTCGGGCGTCTCTTCCAGCAGGTTGCGCTGCCGGCCGACGAAGCTCATCAGCGACATCACCAGCCCTTCCCGCAGCGGGTCAATGGGCGGGTTGGTCACCTGGGCGAACAGTTGCTTAAAGTATTGGAACAGCAATTTGGGCTGGTCGCTCAGGACCGCCAGCGGCGTGTCGGTGCCCATGGACCCCACCGGCTCCTGACCGTTCAGGGCCATGGGAATCAGGATCATGCCCAGCTCTTCGCGCGTGTATCCGAAGGCCCGCATCCGCTGGAGGAGCACTTTCTCGCTCTCGCCGCCTTCGGGGGGGACGACCTCGGGGGGCTCGAACAGCCCCCGAAGCTCGATGCGGTTTTCCTCCAGCCAGCGGCGATAGGGCTTCTGGCGGGCGATCTTGCCCTTGATCTCGTTGTCCACGACGATGCGCCCCTCGGCGGTGTCCACCAGGAACATCCGCCCCGGCTGCAAGCGGCCCTTGGTGGCCACGCGTTCGGGCGGGAACTCGATGACGCCCACCTCGCTGGCCAGCACCACCAGGCCGTCGGTGGTCACCACGTACCGCGCGGGGCGCAGGCCGTTGCGGTCCAGCGTGCCGCCCACGAGGCGCCCGTCGGTGAACACCATCGCGGCCGGGCCGTCCCAGGGCTCCATGATGGCGGCGTGGTACTCGTAGAACGCACGCTTGTCGGTGCTGATGTGGTAGCTGGCGCCGAAGGCCTCGGGAATCATCATCATCATGGCGTGCGGCAGCGACCGGCCCGCGCGGACCAGCAGCTCCAGCGCGTTGTCGAAGCAGGCCGAATCGCTCCCGCCGGGCACCAGCACCGGCAGCAGGTCGGAAAGGTCCTCGCCCAGCAGCGGGCTGGCCAGGCTGCTTTCTCGCGCGGCCATGCGCTTGGAGTTGCCGCTGAGGGTGTTGATCTCTCCGTTGTGCGCCACCAAGCGGAACGGCTGCGCCAGGCGCCAGTTGGGGAAGGTGTTGGTGCTATAACGCTGGTGGATGATGGCCAGGGCCGTGAGCATCCGCTTATCGGCCAGGTCGGGATAGTAGGCGAAAAGCTGCGGCGCCATGAACATGCCCTTGTAGACGATCGTGCGGCAAGACATGCTCGGCACGTAGAAGTCGGCGGCTGCTGCCCCGAGGCGATCGCGGACCAGCCGCTCGGCGCGCTTACGGGCGAGGTACAGCTTGCACTCCAGGACTTCCTCTTCCAGCCCCGCCCCGTCGAGGAACGCCTGGCGGACGAGCGGCTCGGCCGCACGGGCCAGGTCGCCCAGGCAGGAGTCGTCGCTGGGCACGTCGCGCCACCCCAACACCTTGACACCGTAATGGGCCGCCGCCTCGGTGAACGCGGCCTGGCACTGCTCGGCGAGCTTGCGATCCTTCGGCAAAAAAATCATGGCCGCCCCGTAGCGGCCGGGAGCGGGCAGCGCAAAGCCCAGGCGATCCACCTCGGCCTGGAAGAATTCGTGGGGAAGCTGCATCATGATCCCCGCCCCGTCGCCGGTGGATTCGTCGCCGCCCTCGGCCCCGCGGTGGCGGAGATTCAGCAGGACCTGCTTGGCGTGCTCGAGGATGGCGTGCTCGCGCCGCCCCGAGACGTTGACGACGGCCCCGATGCCGCAGGAGTCGTGCTCGTACTGCGGGTCGTAAAGGCCTCGGATTGTCTGCGGTTTCGACATCTTTGTCGTCATTCCATACAAGTCGGTATAACCGGCCGGGCGAGGCAGTCTAACCTTAACGGGTAGCGGCGGCAATGGGCTTCTATTAGTGCGCATTACGTTCCTTATAATTCAATTTTAAGAAACTGACTGCTATTTGTTATGCTTATATTCGTTATATAAAACATAAGGTAAACTAATAAGCGGTTTTATCCTCCCCTTTCGGAGGTCCGTCGAACCCATCGTCCCGGCGGTTGGCGGACGAAAACCGATGGCTGGGGAGGCGATGGTTTTGGCGTTTGGTATGGTATCATTCACCGCAGCCGGCCGGCGGCTCTTTGGCCCACTGGCCGGCCTTGGGGAGTGCAGCCGATGGCGCAGGTTGATTCACATCTCAGCACGGGACTGGCCGGACTGGACCGGATGCTCAAGGGTCTGATCCCCGGCGATAACATCGTCTACCGCGTCGCCGACGTGAAGGACTACACCCCCTTCATCGAGCCCTACTGCACCTCCGCCCGGGCGCGGGGCGAGAAGCTGATTTACTTCCGCTTCGCCAACCACGCCCCGCTGGTCCGTCCGGAATGGGGCGCGGAGGTCTGCGAGCTGGACCCCGAGGCCGGGTTCGAGGCCTTCATCGCCGGGGTGCACAAGGCCATCGCTAAAACCGGCCACGGTGGATTCTACGTCTTCGATTGCCTGTCGGACCTGGCCGCGGACTGGTACAGCGACCAGATGCTGGGCAACTTCTTCATGCTCACCTGCCCCTACCTGTTCGACGTCGAGGCCATCGCCTATTTCACCGTCCTGCGCAACCACCACTCCTCCTACGCCACCGACGCCATCGCCGAGACCGCCCAGGTCGTGCTGGACGTCTATCGCCACAAGGAACGCATGTACCTGCATCCCGTGAAGGTCCAGCAGCGCTACAGCCCCACGATGTACATGCTGCACGCCATGACCGACGGCGATATGGTCCCCCTGACCCAAAGCGCCACCACGACGGAGATTTTGGCCTCGATCCCCTGGGGCCGCGTGGGGCCGGGCGGCTTGGAGCTGGGATTGTGGGAGCAGACCTTCATGCAGGCCCAGGAGGCCCGGCAAAAGTCCAGCCGCGAGCCGGCCGAGCAGGCCAAGGCCGCCGAACTGCGCCACCGCCTGACGCGCATGATCGTCTCGCGCGAGTCGCGCATGGGGGAACTGGTCGAAAAGCACCTGGACCTCGGCGACGTGCTGGCCGTGGCCACGCGGATGATCGGAACGGGCCTCGTCGGCGGCAAGAGCGTGGGCATGCTGCTGGCGCGGGCGATCCTGCGGCAGGCCGCCCCGCGATGGGGCGAGCTGCTGGAGGAGCACGACTCGTTCTACATCGGCTCGGACGTGTTCTACACCTTCCTGGTGCGCAACGGCGTTTGGTGGGTGCGCGAAAAGCAGAAGGACCCGGCCCGCTTCCTGGAAGGCGCCGAGACGGCCCGGCGGCGGATGCTGACCGGCGAGTTCCCCGCCCCCGTCGTACGGCAGTTCGAGCAGATGCTGGACTACTTCGGCCAGTCGCCCATCATCGTGCGATCCAGCAGCCTGCTCGAGGACAACTTCGGCAACAGCTTCGCCGGCAAGTACGACAGCGTCTTCTGCGCCAACCAGGGCTCGCGGCACAAGCGGCTGGAGGACTTCATGTCGGCCGTGCGGACCATCTACGCCAGCAGCATGTCCGAGCGGGCGCTGACGTATCGCGCCCAGCGCGGCCTGCTGGACCGCGACGAGCAGATGGCCCTGCTGGTGCAGCGCGTCTCCGGCTCGCTGCACGACACCCTGTTTTATCCGCAGGTGGCGGGCGTGGGATTTTCGTTCAATCCGTACGTCTGGAACGAGGGGATCGACCCCAAGGCCGGGATGCTGCGGCTGGTGTTCGGCCTGGGGACGCGGGCGGTGGACCGCAGCGACGACGACTACACGCGCGTCGTGGCCCTGAACGCCCCGCAACTGCGCCCAGAGACCAACTTCGACGAGGTCCGCCAATATTCCCAGCGCCGCGTGGACGTGCTGGACCTCCAGGCCAACCAACTGGTCTCCAACACCTTCCCCGACGTGGCCCGCCACAGCGGCGACGTGCCGCTGGACATGTTCGCCTCCCAGGACGCCGAGCTGATCAATCGGGCGGAACAGGCCGGCCAGCACGACGTGTTCCCCTGGGTGCTGACCTTCCAGAAGCTGTTCGACCAGACCGACTTCATCAAGGACATGCGCGAGATGCTGGCCGTGCTCCAGAAGGCCTACGCCAACCCCGTGGATGTGGAGTTCACGGCCAATTTCTTCGGGGCCGGGAGCTACAAGATCGACCTGCTCCAGTGCCGGCCGCTCCAGGTCCGCGGCGCCGAGGCGATTACCCAGCTGCCCAAGGTCCCGCGCAAAAACCTGGTCCTGGAAGCCCACGGCGCCGTCATCGGCGAAAGCCGCGTCACGGCCGTCGACCGGCTCATCTACGTTTCACCGGCCGTCTACGGCCAACTGCCCGTCAGCGACCGCTACGCCATCGCCCGGCTCATCGGCCAGCTGGCGCACCTGGGCGGGGCCGGCAAGAGCAAGACGCTCATGCTGCTGGGCCCGGGCCGCTGGTGCACCACCACGCCGTCGCTGGGCGTGCCGGTGCGATTCGCCGACATCAACACGGCCGCGATCATCTGCGAGATCGTCGCCATGCGCGACGACCTGGTGCCCGACGTCTCGCTGGGCACGCACTTCCTCAACGAGATGGTGGAGATGGACGTGCTGTACCTGGCCCTGTTCCCCGGCCGGAAGGACAACTTCCTGGATCGCGAGTTCTTCGAAGGGTCTGGGTCTAAGTCTGGGGCTGGGTCCGGGTCCGGGTCAAAAACTCCCAACCGCCTGACCGAGTTGCTCCCCGAGGCCGCCCGCTGGGCCGATGCCGTCAAGGTTATCGACGTGGCCGCCCTTGGCCGCGGCGCACTGAAACTCCACGCCAACACGCTCAAGCAACAGGTCGTTTGCTATCTGGAAAAATAGGTTGGTTTGTCACGGCGTAGCCGCTCCGTCGCCAAAGCTTTGGAGCGTCGGCGACTTGGCGAAGCCGGAAGTGCGTAGCAATCCCGTGAGTAGTGGAGCTACTCACCCCTACCTGGCTGCGATCAAAGCATCCTGTATGCGAACAGACAGCCAAGTCCTGTAGGGTGTGCAGCTTGGCTGCACACGGAATTCCCTACCACGTATCCGGTTCGATATCCACGCCTCCCGGAAGCGTCACGTGGCCGCACCAATCTACGGAGTACTCTCCGAGCCGAACAAATCTGGCGAATGTTGAATAGGGCCAATTCTTCGGCCAGACGACCAATCCGTGCTTCACGGGGTTGGCGTGAATGTAATCCAGGTGCCGCTTATAGTCGCGGTAATCGCGGATGGTGTGCTCCCAGAACCGCTTCTGCCAAACCCCACGGAGTCGGTGGCAAGCGCGGCTGGGTGAACCGTCGGCTTCAGTGCCACCGCTGGCTAGGTACGCGATGGTGAAGTGTCTCTTGATCAAGGCTAGCCGAGTGGCGTAGCCCGCATCCCCTTCTGGCAGAGACAGAAGCATATGCAGATGGTCTGGCAGTAGAACCATCGCTCGAAGCTCGAAAGCATGGTTGCGTCTGACGGTCGTGATCGCCTCCCGCAACAGCCGGCGAGCAGAGGGTACGTTAAACAGCGGCCTTCGCCGGTGCGTGACCAGTGTGAAGAAGAACATCCCGCCTTCTTTCCGCCATCGCCTATAGTTAGGCATGCCCCGTCTCCGAGGTGAAACGATACAGCCAAATGAGATGCCCTGCAATGATGAGCGATTCCGTGTGCAGCGAGAGCTGCACACCCTACCTGAAAAATAAAAGCGGCCGGGGGTCTTAGAAAAAGCCCTCGGCCGCCACTTGTATGCCGGCCCCTCAGGCCTGGCTTTGCCGCCTATGGAAAGCGCGCCGGCTTGGCCCGTTCTTGTGGGGGTCCGGAGCGACATAGCTTCGGGCCCCGGCGCGTCCTTAGAAGCCACTCCTGCGCCGGCGAATGTCGATTAGCTGTCGTAGTACAGGTGGAACTCGAACGGATGCGGCCGCAGGTGCATCTCGTCCAGCTCCTTGTCTTTCTTCCAGGTAATCCAGGCCTCGATGAGGTCGTCGCTGAAGACCCCGCCAGCCGTCAGGAACGCATGATCGGCCTCCAGGGCGGCGATGGCCTCTTCCAGCGAGCCGGGCGTCTTGGGCACGCTGGCCAGCTCTTTGCCGGTCATCTCGTAGATGTCGCGGTCCAGCGGCTTGCCCGGATTCATCTTCTTCTTGATGCCGTCCATCGCGGCCATGAGGATCGCCGCGAAGGTCAGGTAGCCGTTGCAACTGGGATCGGGGCAGCGGAACTCCAGCCGCTTGGCCTTGGGGTTGGCCGAATACATCGGGATGCGGATGCCGGCCGAGCGGTTGCGGGCGGAGTAGGCCAGGTTCACCGGCGCCTCGAAGCCCGGCACCAGCCGGCGGTAGCTGTTGGTCGTCGGGGCCGCGAAGGCCAGGATGGCCGGGGCGTGCTTCAGCAGGCCGGCGATGGCGTGCAGGGCCATCTCGCTCAGCCCGGCGTAGCCCTTGCCGGCGAACAGCGGCTTGCCGCCCTTCCACAGCGAGAAGTGCGTGTGCATGCCGCTGCCGTTGTCCTGGAAGATCGGCTTGGGCATGAACGTGACGGTCTTGCCGCGGAGCTTGGCGACGTTCTTGCAGATGTACTTGAACCACATCATCTGGTCGCCCATCTGGACCAGGGGCCGGAACTTCATGTCGATCTCGGCTTGCCCGGCCGTGGCGACCTCGTGGTGATGCGCCTCGACGGTAATGCCGACCTTGCGCATCTCGTACACCATCTCGCCGCGGAGGTCGTGCATCGTGTCGGTGGGGCTGACGGGGAAGTAGCCGCCTTTGAAGCTGGGCTTGTAGCCCAGGTTGGGCTCCTCGAATCGCGCCGTGTTCCAGGAGCCTTCCACCGAGTCGATCAGGTACATGCCCGTGTGCTGGTTCTGCTCATAGCGGACCTCGTCGAAGATGAAGAACTCCAGCTCCGGGCCGAAGTAGGCCGTGTCGGCCAGGCCGGAGGCCTTCAGGAACTTCTCGGCCTTGCGGGCGACGTGCCGCGGGTCGCGCGCGTAATCCTCCCGCGTCTCGGGATCGACGATGTTGGCGATCACGCTGGCCGTCGGCTTGGCGAAAAATGGATCCATGCATAAGGTGCCCAGGTCCGGCACGGCCATCATGTCCGACTGGTGGATGCCCTTCCAGCCGCGGATGGATGAGCCGTCAAAGCCCAACCCTTCCTTCAGGGTGCCGTCGTCGATCACGTCGATGGGAAAGCTACAGTGCTGCCAGGTGCCCAGCAGATCCACGAACTTCAGGTCCAACATCTCGGCGTCGTTCTTCTTGAGGAAGTCGAAAAACTCTTTGGGGGTCATTGCCTTAGCTCCTTAGCCAGGTGTCCTTCGGTCGCCTTGGGCGAACCTTTTCGTCTCCGTCATTTGCCTGAGGGGCAGCCTTCGGCAAGCTCAGGCTGTCCTGAGCCTGTCGAAGGACACGAGCACGGCGCTCGTGAGTTATCCAACCTTAGTGCACCGGACGTGCCATGGCCCGGTTAAAAAGCTAACTGGTGCCACTTACTATAGCTAGGACCAGCACGTCCGACTATGGTCTCTATTAAAATACGACAAATTTGTAACGCGCCGTTCCTGGAAGGCGCACTGTTGTCCATTGCCGTTTGCGGACACAATTCAGCCGATGGCCTCGCCGCCCTCCTCCCCGGTGCGGATGCGAATGCACCGCGGCAGGTCGAGCACGAAGATTTTCCCGTCGCCGATCTGTCCGGTGCGGGCGCCGGCGATGATGGCGTCGATCGTCGGTTGGACAAACGCCTCGTTGACGGCGATTTCCAGGCAGGTCTTGCGCAGGAGGCTGCCGGCCTCCTTGTGGCTGCGGTAGACCTCGGCGATACCTTTCTGCCGTCCCCGCCCGATGACGTTGCTGACGGTCACCAGATGGATTTCCTTCTCCTCCAGCTTGGCCAGCACCTCGTCCAACCGGTCCGGCTGAATGACCGCAATGATGTATTTCATGGGATCCCTTCTTGTTAGTCAAGCATGGTGTAGGCCACTTCGCGGTGCTGCGTGAGGTCCAGGCCGATCCGCTCGTCCTGGTCTTCCACGCGCAGGCGGCTGAACACGCTGACGAGCTTCAGCAGAATGATCGTCACGACGAACGAGTAGGCCAGCGTGATTCCCACGGCCATCGCCTGTATCCCCAGTTGCGAGGCGCCGCCGTGGAACAGGCCGTTGGGCCCGTCGGGATTGACGGTCTTGGTCGCCCACAGCCCCACCGCCAACGTGCCCCACGCCCCGCCGATGCCGTGGACGCCGAAGGCGTCGAGGGAATCGTCGTATTTCAGCTTGGCCTTGACGAAGCTGACCGCCAAGTAGCAGATCGCCCCCGCGCCGGCGCCGATGCACAGGGCCCCGGAGACGTCCACGTATCCGGCGGCCGGGGTAATCGCCGCCAGGCCCGCCACTGAGCCGGTAATCATGCCCAGCATGGTGGGCCGGCGGATCAGCACCCACTCCAGCAAGGCCCAGGTCAGCCCCGCCATGGCCCCGGCGGTGTGTGTGACCACGAAGGCGTTGACGGCCAGCTTTCCCGCCCCCAGCGCGCTGCCAGCGTTGAACCCGAACCAGCCGAACCACAGCAATGCCGCGCCCAGCACGGCGAAGGGCAGACTATGCGGCGGATGAATGGTCTGGGGAAACCCTCGCCGCTTGCCCAGGATCAGGGCGGCGGCCAGGGCGGCTAGCCCAGCGTTGATGTGGACCACGATCCCGCCGGCAAAGTCCACCACGCCCCGGACCTTGAGGAACCCCCCATCGCCCCAGACCCAGTGCGCCACCGGGGCATACACCAGCACCGCCCACAGCAGCGAGAAAATGCAAAAAGACCGGAACCGCATCCGCTCGGCGAAGGCGCCGATGATCAGCCCGGGGGTGATCACGGCGAACATCATCTGGAAGATCATGAAGGCTTCGTGCGGGATGGTCTTGGCGTAGGTGGGATTGGGGTCCAGCCCCACGCCGCGCAGGCCCATCCACTGCAAGCCGCCGATGAATCCGTGGACGTCCGGCCCGAACGCCAGGCTGTAGCCAACCGCCACCCACAGCACGGACAGCAGACACAAAATCATGAAGCACTGCATCAGGATCGAGAGCATGTTCTTCCGGCGGACCAGGCCGCCGTAGAAGAACGCCAACCCGGGCGTCATCAGCATGACCAGGGCCGCGCTGATGAGTATCCAGGCCGTGTCGCCCGTGTCCACCGGCAACGCCGACGCCGCCACGGCCGTCTGGCCCGCAGCCCAGGCCGCAGGACCGCCCATCAGCAGACTCACCAACCCGGCGGCACCCCATAACCCCCACCGACGACGGCTAGACGACTCCATGCCTGTCATGCAATTCTCCTTGCAGAGTCTCCGGAATACGACGATCCCGGCGCAGGGACAATCCCTGCCTTCTTGCTGACAGCATGTGCAGCGGCGGTGCCAAAGGGGAATAAAAATACACAGACCCTCGCCCGCGGCTGGACTTACGTCCGCCGGAGCTGCGAGGGCACACTTCCCACTTTGTTACATTCCTGTAACTTGATGCGCCAAACTACAACATCGTTGTCTGTGAAAACGCAAAAGTCTTTATTTACGTAACGCCGAAATCTATCAGCCGCCCGGCGTCTCCGCTCAGCCGGTTTCGGTCTGGCCGGGCCGGGCGGACGCTACCCGATGGCCTCGCTGCCTTCCTCCCCGGTGCGGATGCGGATGCACCGGGGCATGTCCAGGATAAAGATCTTGCCGTCGCCGATCTGCCCGGTGCGGGCGCCGGCGATGATGGCTTCGATCGTCGGCTGGACGAACCCTTCGTTGACGGCGATCTCCAGGCGGGTCTTGCGCAGGAGGCTGCCGGCCTCTTTATGGCTGCGGTAGACCTCGGCGACGCCTTTCTGCCGCCCCCGCCCGATGACGTTGCTGACGGTCACCAGGTGGATTTCCTTTTCGGTCAGCCGCTTGAGCACTTCGTCCAGCCGGTCGGGTTGAATGATGGCCACGATGTATTTCACGCTGCACGCTCCTTAGTCCACGACGGTGTAGGCGGCTTCCTTGTGTTGGGTGAGGTCCAAGCCCACGCGCTCGTCGTGCTCGTTGACGCGCAGCCCGACCAGGACGTCGATCACTTTGAACAGGATCAGACCCATGACGAACGAGAAGACGATCGACACGCCGACGGCCTTGATCTGGATCAGCAATTGGGCGGCGCCGCCGGCGCCGTAGAACAGGCCGTTACGTCCGACGGCGGGGTTAACCGCCGCGGAGGCGAACAGGCCCGTCGCGACGGCGCCCCAAATGCCGCCGACGCCGTGCACGCCGAAGGCGTCCAGCGTGTCGTCATAGCCCAAACGCGTCTTCATGAACGTGACCGCCAGCCACGGTAGCATGGCCGCGCCGATGCCGATGGCAATGGCGCCGAACAGGTCCACGAATCCCGCCGCCGGCGTGATCGCCACGAGGCCCGCCACCGCGCCGGTGATCATGCCCAGCGTCGTGGGCTTCTTGTGGAAGGCCCAGTCCAGCAGGGCCCAGCTCACCCCCGCCACCGCGGCGGCGATGTGCGTCGCCACGAACGCACTGCTGGCCAAGCCATTGGCGCCCAAGGCGCTACCGGCGTTGAAACCGAACCAGCCGAACCACAGCAGCGCCGCGCCCAGCACGGCGAAGGGCAGATTGTGAGGCGGAGAAATACCGTTGGGATGGCCCTGACGCTTGCCCAGCATCAGCGCCGCCGCCAGGGCCGACATGCCGGCGTTGATGTGCACCACCGTACCGCCGGCGAAGTCCATCGCGCCCCAGCCGCCCGACAAACCTATAAAACCGCCCTTGCCCCATACCCAGTGGGCCAACGGATCGTATACCAGCGTCGCCCACAATAGGCTGAACAGGCAAAAGGCGGAAAACTTCATCCGCTCCGCGAACGCCCCGATGATCAGCGCGGGGGTGATCACGGCGAACATCATCTGGAAGATCATGAACGTGCTGTGGGGGATCGTGGCGGCGTAGTCGGGGTTGGGAACGGCCCCGACGGTCCGCAGGCCCGCCCACTCCAATCCGCCGATAATCCCGCCTTTGTCCGGCCCGAACGCCAGACTGTAGCCCAGCACCGCCCACTGCACGCTGACCAGGCACAGGATCATCAGACATTGCATGAGCACCGAGAGGATGTTCTTCTTGCGGACCAGGCCGCCGTAGAAGAACGCCAACGCGGGCGTCATGAGCATCACCAACCCCGCGCTCACCAGCACCCAGGCGGTGTCGCCGGTGTCGATCTTGGGCGCCGCGGCGGCTTGGTCCGCCCAGGCCGGCGAACAGGCTCCCACCAGCAACAATCCCAACACCACGGCCAGGGTGATCCGCTTCCTGCGTTTCGCCAACGGTTTCATCATGTTCATACCTTTGTTAACAGTTCCATCATGCCGGACCCTTTACTTAGAGGCGGCTTTATATGGTGTTCCACACTACCTTTCGCACGTCCCGTGCCACAGGCTTCGATAGACTGTAAGCCAAGATTGTAAATAGCCTTGTGTTGTTTACTGTCCCGTCTTAAAACATTGTCTAAAAAACATCCTTGTGCGATTATTTTCAATTCGATACAATAATGTCGCCGCCTTGTTAAAAACTACCTTTTGGAGAAACAGCCCCATGACGCCACCCAAGGCCGCCACGGCGGACGGCTCGGCCCATCGCTACCAGCAGGAGATGGAAACCCTCTACCGGATCAGCCAGATCCTTGCCACGGGGCTGCGCCAGCGGCAGATGCTGGCGGAGGTCCTGGACGTGATGCACAACGACCTGGGGATGACCCGCGGCACGATCGTGCTGGTCTCCCCCGACCACAAGGAGTTGCTGATCGAGGTCGCCCACAACCTGTCCCGCGCGCAGCTGGAAGGCGTGCGCTACCGCATGGGCGAAGGCATCACCGGACAGGTCGTGCAGACCGGCAAACCCGCCATCGTGCCGAAGGTCTCGCAGGAACCGATGTTCCTGGACCGCCTGCACAAGCGCCGCCGCAGCATGGCCAAGGACGAGATCAGCTTCCTGTGCGTGCCCATCGCTATCGGCAACCAGGTCGTCGGGGCCCTGTCGGCCGACCGGGTGTTCGACGCCTCGGCCGAGCTGACGGAGGACATGCGCCTGCTGAGCATCATCGCCAGCATGATCGCCAACGACGTGCGCAGCCGCCGCGCGGTGGCCGAGGAACGCATGTCGCTGGAGGTGGAGAACCTGCGCCTCCAGGCGGAGTTGGAGGACCGCTTCCGCCCGGAGAACATCGTGGGCAACAGCGGCGTGATGCGCGCGGTCTACCAGGCGATCAATCAGGTGGCCGGCAGCGACACCACGGTGCTTATCCGCGGGGAGTCCGGCACCGGCAAGGAACTGGTTGCTCACGCGATCCACTATTCCAGCCTGCGGGCCAAGGGCCCGTTCATCAAGGTCAACTGCGCCACGCTGAGTGAGAACCTGCTGGAGAGCGAGCTGTTCGGCCACGAGAAAGGCGCGTTCACCGGCGCCATCCAGACCCGCAAGGGGCGGATCGAGGAGGCCGAGGGCGGCACGCTGTTTTTGGACGAGATCGGCGACTTCTCCCCGGCCACGCAAGTGAAGCTCCTGCGCGTGCTCCAGGAGCGGGAGTTTGAGCGCGTGGGCAGCAACCGCTCGCAGAAGGCCAACGTCCGCATCCTGTCGGCCACGAACCGCAACCTGGAAAAGGCCGTCGAGCAAGGCCGATTCCGCCAGGACCTGTACTATCGCGTGAACGTGTTCCCCATCTTCCTGCCGCCGCTGCGTGAACGGAAGGACGACATCCTGCTGCTGGCGGATCACTTCGTGGAGAAGTACGCCACCAAGATGAGCAAGGACGTGCGGCGCATCAGCACGCCGGCCATCAACATGATGGTGGCCTACCACTGGCCGGGCAACGTGCGCGAACTGGAGAATTGCATCGAGCGGGCCGTGCTGCTCAGCAGCGACGGCGTCATCCACGGCCACCACCTGCCGCCCTCGCTGCAAACCTCCGATGCCTCCGACACCATCGGCACCGGCACGCTGGCGGAGCGCATGGGTGTCTTCGAGCGGGACATCATCGTCGACGCCCTGAAACGCAACAACGGCAACATCACCGCCGCGGCCAAGGACCTGGGCGCCACGCCGCGAATCCTGGGCTACCGCTGCAAACAACTCGGCCTGGACTACCGCCGCTTCCGCCTCAGCGGAAAAAGGTAATCGCCTTCAGCGGTTGAGAGGACGGCGGAGGAGGATGATGTCGGAATTGTCGTAAACGGTTTCGTAGCCGGCCTGGCGGAACTGGGCCACCGTCTCGTCCATGACATGCCGATCGAACTGGCCGATATCCGTCATGTCCAGCAGCACCCATTGGAACACGTCCATCCAGCTTTTGCCCTCGCCGGCTTCGCGGGCCAGCAGGTCTTTGCGGTCCAGGGCGTCCGAGAGCGGTTCCAGCCGACGCACGGCCAGGAGGTGCGACGCCACCCGCCCGCTGGCCAGGACCGACGCATCCGGCCGATTGATCATGGCCACCAGGTGGTCCAGCTCCCGAACGCGGGGGTCCCACTGGGGGCGGAAACTTTCGTGGATGTAGAACGGGCTGGTGGGCGGCGTGGTGGGCAAGGCGCCGAAGATCAGTGACATGACCAATGCCGTCGCCAACGCCGCGGCGCCGGAAATCGTCATCGTCGCGGCGGGATTGGCCCGCGCGGCCGCCGACCGCCGCGCTCCGATCATCGCCGCCCAGGTGATGACCACCACCGGGCAGGTGACGTACTGAAAGCCGATGCACTTGGCGCCCCCCACGCGCCAGGCCAGCAGGATCGCCAGGGGAACGGCCACGGCCATTTGCAGCGGCCAGCCGCGCGCTGCGTTGAGCAGGCCGAAGGGCAGGAAAAGGATCAGCAAGAAAAAGATGGACTCCGAGCTCAAAACTTCCGGCCAAAAGACTCGCGGGCGCAAAAACGGAGACATCGCAATCTCCCAGGCGGAATTCCCCAAATATTGGAACCGCCAAACCTGGTAACGGGTAAAGTCCATCGTCCCGAAAATGATAACCGCCGCGGCCAGGAAACCCGCCGCGACGACCAGGCTTACCCACGGCGCCGGCAGCCACGCGAACGCCGGCGACTTTTTCCGGTCTCTCTCGAGCCAGGCCAGGACGGCCAGGCCGGCGGTCAAGACGATGACGGTGACCAGCACGTCCTCCTTGAAGCTGCATGCCAACGCCGCCAATACCAACGCCGCCGCCTTGCGCCCGGAAACCAGGCAATACGCCGCCGCCAGCATCAGCGGGATCGCGGCGCTGACCGGATGCCAGCCATAACTGAAATTGAGGTTGAGCTGCTCCACGACGGGCCAGGCCAGATAGGCGCCCGCCCAGGCCGCCGCCGCGGCGGACATCGCGCCCAGCTTGCGGGCGATGCCGTAGACGAACACGGCCGGGGAGGCCAGGCACACCGCCTGGATGGCAAAGAACACATGGGCGTCGGGCCACAATCCCCACAGCGGCGCCAGCAGCGCCAGGCCGGGATTGAAATGGTCCCAAAAGGCCGGCAGCCCCGGCGTCTGCTGGAGAAAGCCCACCCCCCGCCAGGTATTGATGACCCGGCGGGCGAAGTGGCCGAAATCAAAGTACCCCAACTGATAGTCCGCGTAGGCCCGGTGCGATTGCCAGAACCACCAGACCCCCAATCCCAAAGCCGCCAGCACCATCGCGGAAAACCACCCCGCCTCGCGCCCCACGGCAGGTGCAGGACGTTCCGAATTAAAAAGTTTCGCGCGGGCGAAGTCCTTCACCACCAGGCCCGTCAGGAACGCCAGGCCGATGGGTTCCAGAAACGTCCTCGGCAAAGACGGCCAGGCCAGCCGGAGCAATTCCAGGATCGGTATGGCCCAGAATCCCACGCCGCACAAAACCAGCTTCGTCCATCCCCGCCGGGTCGTCGGCAATGCAGCCGCGGCCATCCATCCTACGGCCAAGGCCGGGAAGACGACCCAGAACAGGTGCGGCACCAAAAAAATGAGCAATGGCGTGAAACATTCAAGCGGCCCGGATACGTCCGCCGTCACCACATAGGCCCAGACCATGTGCACCCGCGTCAGCAGCAGGCCCATGCTCCACAGCCAGCCGATGGCTACCAGCAGACCGATAGCCACCCGCAGGGTGCGGGAGGGAGCGGTTCGGAACGCCAAGGCCGACTGTTCGTTACCCGGCATCATGGGTTAAACGTGATAATCGCACCGGTCCGTCCGGCCTTAGCCCTTGGCGGAGAGTTTCTTGCGGATGTTGTCCACACGGACGCGGACGTCTTTATAGTTGAAGTCGATCATGGCCACTCTGGAGAAATTCTCCAGGGCCTTGGGAAGGTCGCCCATTTGCTCCAGGACGTCGCCGAGGGTATAGCGCAGGTCCATTTCCTGGTTTTCGGTCAATTCCTGCGCCAGGACCCGTTCCAACGTTTGAGCGGCTTCGGGCAGCCAGCCTTTTTTGGCGAACGCCTGGCCGAGATAGTTGATCGCCCGCAGCGCCCGGCGCGGATCACGCTGCGCCTGCTGGAAGGAGCCGATGGCCTCGTCGTACTTGCCGGCCAGGAACTGCCGCCGCCCCAGCTCGAACTTCAACCCCAGGTCCGTGGGATAGTTCACCGCCCTTTCGGCGTATTCCTCCAGCTCGAACTCCAGTTGGCGGCGGACCTGGGCGGCGGCGCCTTCCTTGTCGCCGGCGTCCATAAGTTGGTGGTATCGCCGGGTCATCTGGGCGATGCGGATATCGCCGATGCGCATCTTGAACTGATAGGCCTTCAGGTCGTTATACGCCTTGGTCAGGACCTCAATGGCCTCGGTCTCGGCGGCCTCATCCGACAGCCTCAGCAAGGCGTCTATAAACGCGTTGATCTTGCCCAACTGAGAAGGAGAGGCCAGGTATTCCGCGCGGGTCCTGTCGACCTGCTGCTTGAGGTACGACTTCGCCTGCATAAGGGAGTCTTTCTCGATCAGCTCCTTCTGCTTGGCCATGTCGCGGACGGACTGGGTGAAGTCGCCTTCCTGGTCGTACTTGCCCTTCTGGATGGTGTGCCTGGCCGACAGTCGCGAGAGCTTCTCCGCCACGGTGGCGTCGTCCGGGCTGAGCGCCCGCAGGATCTCGCAGGCCTGGATGGCCATGCGATACTCCTCGACCGAGGTGTAGGCATCCACCAGCAGGCTCAGCACCTTCTTGCTGGGTTTGGCCGGGGGACGTTGGGAGAGGAACAGGATGTCGCAGGCCCACTTGGCCACCAGGGGCAACTCGAGCTTCCGGGCGGCTTTGAAGACCGTTTCCATGTGGGATAACGCGCCGGGGTCACGGCTGAGGAGGTACTCGGCGTTGATCATTTCATCCAGGGGGGTTTTTCCGCCGCGGTGCTTGAGTTGCTCCATCATGCCGGCGGGCTTGCCCCCTTTGGCCTTGCGGTTCAGGGCCGTATCCCACAGCTTCTGATGCCCGCGTTCGACGTTCCCCGGCTCGCGCTTGATCCCCTCCAGATACAGTTCGATGGCAAAGTCCCAATTACCGAGTTGGGCAACTTCGTCGGCCCGCTCAAAGAAGGCCTTGCCCATTCCGTCCTGCCCCGTCTCTTCCGCGTTCGCCTCGCTCATGCGTGTAGTTCCAACCTGGGTAAGTTCTTGGCTTATTGTCGTTTAATTTAACCGACTCTCGCCCGGCTGGCAAGCCCAAGGCCCCCGCGCCGCGGTGTCGTCGGGCTATATTCCCAAAAGGACCCGCCGGATCTTCCGGAAACTCTGCCGCCATCCCAGCTCGCCCGCCCGTCGCAGCGTGGTGCGCGAGAAAATGCGCTTCAGCCGATTCCGCTTATTGCGGCGGTCCACCTCGCGCTCGATCGGACCCAGGAGTTCCCGGAATCGCCGGGGCGGGATGGCCTTGCAAAAGCAGTTGGCGGGGCTCTGATGGTTGTACAGCGTGGGGTCGAAATCCTCCCCGATCAGGCCCATCTGGCGGCACAGCTCGTAGGCCTCGGTATTCGGATACGGGGTGAAGATGCTGTACACCACGGTGTCGCAGTGGACGGCCTCCATCGCGGCCCGCGTGTCGGCCAGCGTCTGCTCGGTCTCCTGGGGAAAGCCCACCATGAAAAAGGTCACCAGTTCCAGCCGGGATCGCTTGATTTCGCGGCAGGCGGCCAGGGCCGAGGCAATGGTGATATTCTTGTGAATGGCCCGCAGGATCTCGTCGTTGCCCGACTCGATGCCGAGATTGATTTTGTAGCAGCCGCCGGCCTTCATCGTCTCCACCGTGGCGCGGTCGATCAGGTTGACGTGGGTTTCGCAGCTCCAGGCGACGCCCCGACACTGTGTACGGATCGCCCGGCACAGGGCCTCGGTGTAGTCGCGCCGGACGCCAAAGAGGTCGTCGTCGAAGTTCACGAACCGCAGCCCCCCGGCCCGCAGGCCGCGAATCTCCGCCGCCACGTTGTCCGGCGAACGGTAGCGCACCGACCGGCCCCAGATGTTCCGCGAGCCGCAATAGAGGCACTGATACGGGCAGCCTCGCGTGGCAAAAATGTTGCGGAACGCGCTGCGGGGATACGTGGAATAATCCCGAAGCACCGCCGGGGCGACCTGGTGGGGAAACGGCAAACTGTCCAGGTCGTGCATGAGGGGGCGGGGCGGATTGGCCACCACCTCCCCGCCGCGGCGGAAGACCACCCCGGCCACGGCGCCGAGGTCGGCCCCGCGATCCAGGGCCGATAGAAGCTCGACGATCGTCCGCTCCCCCTCGCCGCGGACGCACACGTCGATCGAGGGGTTTCTCAGGATTTCCCGCCCGACCATCGACGCATGCGGGCCGCCGACGATCACTCGCATGTCGGGGTCGATCCGCTTGACCATCTCCGCCACGCGGCAGGCCGAGGCGAAGTTCTGCGTCTTGGCCGTCAGGCCCACCACCGCCGGCTGAAAATCCTGAATCACCGCGGCCACCTCCTGCCAGATTGCTGCGGAAGAGTCCTGCAAAGCACGGAGGTAGCTCTCAAAGCCCTTGCTCGCCCAGTACCGCACCTCGATGGGCTCGGACGGCCCGGCGAAATCGGCATTGTAGACCTGCACCTCCCAGGGCGCCCCCGCCCGGATCGCCCCGGCCAGGTACGCCAGGCCCAGAGGGAAGCGGTCCAGGGAATACGTCTCCTTGAACAGCCGCTGGAACGGGGGTTCGATCAGCAGGATCCGCCGCGCCCGATTGCTCATGGTGCTTTTGGCCGCTCCTACCCGGCCGGCGGGGATTTTTTGCGACCGTCAAACCCGAGGGAGCCGTGGATTCCGTCGGGCTGCGCGTCATCCGCGTTCATGCGGTCCTGCAAGCAAGACAGGCTCAACACCCTACTTTGCAACAAGCCTGTGTGGCCATGCGTCTGCTTACTTCACCTAAGTGATCGTCAAACTATTGGATATGACTAAGGTCAGCGAGCCGTCGGTCGCCTTCAAGGTGTAAGGGCCGGCCTTGGAAAGCGTCAGGTTGTTGAACGTCGCCACGCCGGCCGCGGCTGCGATCTTGACCGTGCCGCCGAGCTTGGCGCCGCTGGGCCCGGAGGCAATGGCCAGCGTCACGGACGACGTATTCGTGGTCACCACGTTGTTGTTGGCATCCAGGATTTGCACCGTCACCGCTGGACTGATCACGGTGTTGGCGGTGGTGCCCGTCGGCTGCTGGAGGAAGGCCAGTTTAGCCGCCGCTCCGGGCGTGACTGTGAAGCTATTGGACGTGGCCAACGTCAGCGACCCGTCCGTGGCCGTCAGGGTGTACGTCCCGGCCTTGGTCAACGTCAGATTGTTGAACGTGGCCACGCCGCTGACCGCCTTGACCGTCCCCGTGCCGCCCAGCGTCGTGCCCGCCGGCCCGGTGGCGATGGCGAGCGCGACGTTGGAGGTATCCGTTGTGATCACGTTGCCGCAGGCATCCATCACATCGACCTTTACCGCCGGGTTAATCTTGCTGCCGGCGGCGGTGCCGGTCGGCTGCTGAACGAAGGCCAGCTTGGCAGCCGCGCCGGGGCTGATCGTGAAGCTGGCGGACGTGACCGCTTTCAGCGAACCATCCGTCGCCTTCAGCGTGTACGCCCCGACCTTGGCCAAGGTCAGGTTGTTGAACGTGGCCACGCCATTGACCACCTTGGCCGTTGCCGTGCCGCCCAGCGTCGCGCCCGTCGGCCCGGAGGCGATGGCCAGCGCCACGCTGGAGGCGTCCGCGGTCGCCACGTTGCCGTTGGCGTCCAGGAGCTCGACGGTGACCGCAGGGTTGATCACGCTGCCCGCCTTCGTGCTGGTCGGGGATTGGAGGAAGGCAAGTTTCGTGGCGGCGCCGGCCACAACGTTGAAGCTGTCGGAGGTCGTGCCGGTCAGCGCGCCGTCGGTCGCTTGCAGGATATAGGTCCCGGCCTTGGTCAGCGTCAGGTTGTTGAACGTGGCCACGCCGTTGACCGCCTTGGCCGTTACCGTGCCGCCCAGCGTCGCGCCCGTCGGCCCGGAGGCAAGAGTCAGCGTCACGGTCGATTTATCCGCGGTCACCACGTCCCCGTCGCTGTCCAGAACATTAACCGTCACCGCCGGGTTGATCTTGCTGCCCGCCGTTGTGGTGGTCGGCTGCTGGGTGAAAGCCAATTTCGTAGCCGTCGCGGTTACCGCCGAATTGACCAGCACTACCATGTCTGCATGGTCAGAATCCTCAAGGGAGGTGCCGAAGCCGATGACGTTCTTTGAGCGGTCCATCGCCCCGACGAGGTCGACTGTGCCGCCGTCGGTCCCCGTTGCAACGATATGGGCGCTCATCACGCCATTGGCGTTTACGGTATACGTGCCGCTAAGGGTCATCGAAGTGCCATCCTTGTCGGTGGCCTGGCCGGTAAGACCGCCCTTGCCGTTGAAGGTGACGGTTCCCTTCACATGCATGCCGGCAAGCGTCCAGGTGCCGTTGGCATCCGCGTTGCTGTAGGTGCCGGAATACTTGACCATCACAAGCAGGTCGGCGTCGTCGCCATCCTCGTAGCCCGGCTGACTGCCCAGGTTCTGGTCGTCGAACGCCATGACGTCCTTGGAATCGTTGAGCGTGCCGACTAAAGTGTCGGGTTGACCGGACGAACCACTTACGTGTGGGGAGAACGTTACCGTCCCGTCGGAGGTGACCGAATAGGTTCCTCCAGTGACGCTTCCCGTAACACTCTTCGTTCCAGAGTCATTCGAAGTGACGAAGCTTCCGCCGGTAATATTGCCCTTGCCGTCAAACGTTACCGTCCCGTGAACGCTCTCTCCGGAGAAACTCCAGGTGCCCGAAACATCGGCGTTTGAGAACGTCCCCAGGCTGTGCTTGACCAGAAGGTTCAGGCCGGCGTCTTCGGTGTCGGAGTTGGGCAGGGACGCGTAGTTCGCCGCGACAACGTCCTTGGTGGTATTGAGGGCGCCCACGCCGTCGTACGTGCTGCTGCTCCCTACGTTGTGGACGTCCACCGTCACCACGCCCGAGGAGGTGACGTTATACGTGCCCGTCATACTGATCGAAGTGCCATCCTCATGGGTCAATGAGGCGGACGTCACGAGCCCCGCGCCGTCCATCACAACGGCCCCGGCGTCATGCATCCCTTGAAGGGCAAGCGTCCCGCTGAGAGCCGCGTCGGTGAAGCCGCTTAACAATACGCGGGGCTCCAGCGATTCCACGCCCGTCCAGGGAGCATCGGCGGTGACGTTCAGCAACCGTTTGTGCGCCGGCTGAAAAACAATCCCTACTCGGTCCATGTGTTTTCCTCCTACACATACGTTCCTTTGGTTACAAACGCGGTCTCCCAAAAGGAACTTTTAGGCACTGTATGAGGTTGCCTTCGGCCCTGTCAATCTTTTTCCGCCGGCCCGGTGAGGCGCGATCCTGAGGCACCCGGTCCTGGTGTCAAGCGAAAGGGCATAGGGCGGCCTGCCCGCAGGGACGGAGGGATCATGGTGAAACGAATCGCCCTTGCCGAGTCGGCTCTGCCGACCTCCGCAAGGGCGATTCAACACGGATCTCAAGATTGGGGAAGGAACCGAACTGCTAGCGGGTTCCTCACACCGTCCGGCGCCGCCGGAAGATCAGCGGAATTCCCAGGCCCATCATCAGGGCGAGCGACAAGGGCTCCGGGGCGTCTCCAATGACGGCGCTGGTGGGGGTTTCGTCCGCCCCGTTCCCATCCGCCATGGTCGAGAGCATCAGGGCGTTCAGGATCCAGTAGTTGTTGCCGCCGGTGGCGGTCAGGCGGATCGAAAACGTCCCGTCCGCGCGTGGTACAATGTTCTTGTAGTCGGCGATATAGCCGTTGGCATCGTTATCGCCGGCACTCATCGTGGACGTCGCCTCATGGTTCGGGTCCGTGCCGGAGAGGGTCCCATCACTGAAGTTATCGAACGACACGGCCTTTTGGATCGTGTAGACGTTCGAGTTCGTCCAGCCCGCATGGCCGGCGTCGCCGAACAAGGCCACTTCATACGTCTCATTGGAGTCCAGGCCCGAGAACGTAAGCGTCAGGGGATGGGAGGAGGTATTGTAGATGTACCCGTCCGGGTTGACTTTGCCGTTGAAGTAATTGTAGGCGCTCGTCCCCGCTACCAAGGTGCCGCCGGAGGGATCCATCGCCACGCCCACTTTCATCGTGACGCCGGTGGACGTGGCCGTGTTGTAATCGTACAGGGCCCCCTTCTGATTGGCGCCGTACCACGTCACGTAGTTGCCGTCATAACCCGACGCCGTCCCGCCAAAATCGTTGTAGGCTACGAAAGCCGCCGCCTGTGCCGCCGCGCCCGATAAAAGAACGATAAGCAACGCACTGATGAACTTCTTCATGGGTCTTTTCCTCACTTACGATTGATGAATACGACTTGAGCTCCTTGCCGCCTCGTTTCCTCCATTTTTGCGGCAGATTCCCTATCCTTGGTCTGATAGTATATCACGGTAAGGCCCGATTGTCAACGCAAGTCAGGACCACGAAGATGGTTGACAACCGTGCCCGCAGCCTGTAGCTTAGAGGGTTTGGACCTCCGGCGGCCCCCGCGGGCTCGCTCGGCAATAACGTTGGAGTCACTGATATGGCACATAAAAAGGGACAAGGTTCCTGTCGCAACGGGCGCGACAGCAATGCCCAGTTTCGCGGCGTGAAGGTCTACGGCGGCCAGGCGATCCGGACCGGCGGCATCATCGTGCGCCAGTGCGGCACGCCCTTCAAACCGGGGCTGAACGTCGCCGCCGGAAGAGACCACACGCTGTTCGCCCTCTGCGACGGGAAGGTGAGCTTCCGCGGGCGGTTCGTGGACGTGGTGTAACCCGCCCGCCGGTTCAGCGCGAAAATCAAAGGATGGCCCCGGCGCGGCGCCATCCTTTTTCGTTGGCTTTTGCGGCCCCCATGACAAGTCCGACCACCCCCAACAAGGCGATGTTCGTCGACGAGGTGGACCTCGTCGTCTTCGGCGGCAACGGCGGCCACGGCTGCGTGTCGTTCCGGCGGGAGAAGTTCGTCCCCCACGGCGGGCCCGACGGCGGCGACGGCGGCAACGGCGGCAGCGTGTACGTCCAGGCCGACGAATCGTTCAACACGCTCCAGCACCTGGCCGGCAAGCACCACTGGCGCGCCCCTTCCGGCGGCCACGGACAGGGCAAGAACAAGCACGGGCGCTCCGGCAAGGACGTCCACGTGCTCGTCCCGCCCGGCACGATCGTCCGCGACGCCGACCGCGGCGTGCTGCTGAAAGACCTGGCCGACGCAGGCCAATCCATCCTCGTCGCCGCCGGCGGCAAGGGCGGGCGCGGCAACACGCACTTCAAGAGCGCCACCCACCAGACCCCCCGCGAGGCCGAGCCCGGCGAGGACGGCCAGCAACGCACGCTGCACCTGGAACTGAAGCTCATCGCCGACGCCGGGCTGATCGGCAAACCTAACGCCGGCAAAAGCACGCTGCTCAGCCGCCTGTCGGCCGCCCGACCCAAGATCGCCGCCTACCCCTTCACCACGCTGAACCCCTGCCTGGGGATCGTCGAGGCCGGCGGCGGCCGGCGATTCGTCCTGGCCGACATCCCCGGCCTGATCGAGGGCTCGCACGCCGGGGCGGGGCTGGGCGACACGTTCCTTCGCCACGTGGAGCGCACGCGCCTGCTGGTGCACATGGTGGACATCTGCCCCATCGACGGCAGCGACCCGGCCGCCAACTACCACGCTATCCGCAACGAACTGACCTTGTACTCCTCCACCCTGGCGACTAAGACCGAGATCGTCGTGGCCAACAAGATGGACTTAGGCGGCAGTAAGGAACACCTGCGGGCGTTCCGCAAGGCCGTGGACGTCGAGGTCATCCCCATCAGCGCGGTCAGTGGCCAGGGATTGGCGGAGCTGACGCGGCGAATCCGCAAGGCGCTGGAAGCACTGGACGACCAAGACGGCAAAGGCAAGAAAAAGCGACCTTCGGCGGCCCGCGCCGCTAAGTAAATTTATGGCGGACATCGAAACCATTCCCGGCGTACTGGCGTGCGACGTGGGCAACACGGCCATCCACCTGGCCTGTGTCAAGGGCGACCAGGTTACGCCCACCCGAAGCCTCCGCGTAGGCGAGCTTTCCGGCCTGGGGGCGACGCTGGCGGAGATGTGGCGGGAAATTTCCCCGCCGCGCAAGCTGGTGGCGTGCAGCGTGAACCCGGCGGCGCTCAGAGCTCTGGAAGCCGCCGCGACCGCGACCATCGGCGAGGCGGTGCTGGTCGTGGGGCGCGACCTGCCGCTGCCCATCGACACGAACCTGTCCGACCCGGCCGCCACGGGCACGGACCGTCTGTGCGCCGCCGCGGCCGCCTTCGACCGGCTCGGCGTGGCGTGTGTCGTGGCCGACTACGGCACGGCCATCACCATCGACTGCGTCAATGACGCCGGCGTCTTTCAGGGCGGGGCGATCCTGCCGGGCCTGGCCCTGGCCGCCAAGAGCCTCCAAGCCGGCACGGCGCAGCTACCGGCGGTGGAGCTGAGCAACCCCGACTGGGTCTTCGGCAAGGACACCCGCCAGGCCATCGTCGGCGGCCTGGTGTTCGCCGCCCGCGGGACGCTGAAGGAACTGGTGGAGGCCTACGCCACGGAGCTGGGCCACTGGCCGATCGTCATCCTCACCGGCAGCGACGCGGCGCTGGTGTGCGGCGAGGTCCAGGCCTCCGAGCTGGTCCAGGCCATCGTGCCGGACCTGGTCCTGCGCGGCGTGGCGGCGGCCTACTACAGGACGCTGCTGAAATAATGCCCCCCGTCACCGCCACATTGCAGACCCCGCCCGGCCGCGGCGGAATCGCCGTCATCCTCCTGGCCGGCGAGGGTTGCGATAAGGTGCTCACCAAAATCTTCCGCCCGCGACGGTCTCACGCCGCAGGCGGCGAGGACATCCTGCAACTGGGGCAATTGATTGATGGCGACGAAGTAATCGACGAGGCAATCGTCTGCCGCCACCCGGATGCCTGCGAGATCAACATTCACGGCGGCCCAGCCGTGGCGCGGCGGACGATGCAACTCCTGGCCGTCCGGGGCGCGATGATTCGGCTTGCCGAACCCGCGACAAGTGCGACAAAAACTTTTCCTCTGGCCCATCCGCGATGGAACAACCCCGCCGTCGGCCTGGAGATGCTCCAGGCCCTGCCCCAGGCCCGCAGCGAATTAGCCGTCTCCGCCCTAACGCACCAATGGTCCGCGGCCTTGAGTCAACTTGCGGCCGAGACTCTGGCGGCCGCCGGCAATGCAAAAGCAGCGATCGCGCTTGCGCAGCCGCTTCAGGCGGCGAGCGGAGCCCTGCCGCTGATGCAGCGGATATTGAATCCCGCCGAGGTGGTCCTGGCCGGCCCGCCCAACGTCGGCAAGAGCACACTGGCCAACGCACTGATCGGCCGAGCGGTCTCCATCGTGGACGCCCAACCCGGCACGACGCGCGACTGGGTCCGCGAGCCGGCCATCTTGTGCGGCCTGTGCGTCTGGCTGACCGACACCGCCGGCCTGTGGGAGGCCGCCGGATCCATCGACGCCGAAGCCGTCCGCCGCGCCCGCCGCCGCGCCGAGCAGGCCGATCTGGTCTTGCTGGTCAGTGCCGAGCAGCCGACGGCCGCCCCGGCCTGGCTGCATGCGAAAAACGTTTTGCACGTTTGGGCCAAGGCCGACCTTGCCCCCCCGCCGCGCGATTTCACCGGCCCGGCGGTCTCGGCCCAGAGCGGTGCGGGTTTGGAGGAATTGAAGCGGGCCATTCTCGTCGCGGCGGGCTTAGCCGACATCGATCCTGCCCGTCCGATGGCCTTTACGCCCCGCCAGGCCGACCTGCTCGCCCGCGCCGCCGATGCCATCGATGCCGGCCACACTGCCGAGGCGTGCCGACATCTTGAGGAGCTATTGGTCGCCACGACGTAACGCCCGCCGACTTACCCTTCCATCATTTCCAGGTGCGCCAGTTTCAGGACGAGCGTCTTTCGGCCGTGGTGGGCGAAGTCCACGACGACTCGCGTCTCCGGCCAGGGGTTCTTGATTTGCATCACCTTGCCGGCCCCGAAGTGCGGCGAGCGCACCCAGCAGCCGGGCCGTAGGTGCTCGTATTCCTCTGGCACGGCCAGGACCACCTCGTAGGCCTCGATGGCTTCGATGGCCGCCCGTTCGTCCACGTCGGCGTAGAAGCCGCCTCGCCGCGCGGCACCGCGCCGGGCGCGGGCGACCTCAACCTGCGGCGTCGTGGCGTCCTGCGTCTGGACGCCCGGGCCGTCCAGCTCCGCCAGGAACGGCGAGGGCGTCTGGCTTTCCGTGCGGCCGTGAATCATCCGCCGCTGCACGCACGTCAGCACGAGCTGGTTGCGGGCCCGCGTCATGCCGACAAAGGCCAGCCGGCGCTCCTCCTCCAGGTCCTCGGCGTCCATCGCCCGCCAGCTTGTAGCGTGCAACTCGTCGCCGCCCCGGCGGAACGGCAGCATGCCGTCCTCGCAGCCGACCAGGAACACGTGGTCGAACTCCAGCCCCTTGGCCGCGTGAAGCGTCATCAGCGTCACGACGCCGGCGCCGTCGAAGTGGTCGATGTCGCTGACCAGGCTGATGCGGCCCAGGAAGTCCACCAGACTGCCGCCTTCGGTAGTGTCAAACTCCGTGGCCGCCGTGACCAGCTCGGCGACGTTGGCGGCTGCCTGGCGGCCTTCCTCGTCGGCCCCCAAGGCCTCCGTCAGCCCGCTGCGGCGGACGGTCTCCTCCACGATCCGCCCGATGGGCGGGTCTAAATCCTTGGCCAGCTCGTCGATGACGGCGACGAAGGCGGCCACCTTCTTGGCCGGCCCGTTACCCAGCACCTCAGGACCCGCCTGGCGGCAGGCGTCCAGCAGCGATAGGCCCCGCGTGGCGGCGAACTGCGCCAGCTTGTTCAGCGTGCTGGGGCCGATGCCGCGCGGCGGCGAGTTGATGGCCCGGCGGCAGCTGATGTCGTCAGCCCCGTTGGCCAGCACGCGCAGGTAGGCGCAGACGTCCTTGATCTCCTTGCGATTGTAGAACTCCACGCCGCGGGCAATGCGGTATGGAATGCCCTGGCGGATCATCGCCTCCTCCAACACGCGCGACAGGGCGTTGACGCGGTAGAACACGGCTATCTCGCCGCGATCGCCCCCGCCCGCCGTCAGCTCCGCCACGGCCGAAGCGACGTAGCGGGCCTCGGCGCGCTCGTCGTCCAGGCGGACGGTGCGGACGGCTTGGCCGCCCGGGCGGCGAGTCCAGAGTTCCTTGTGCTTGCGGCGGGTGTTGTGGGCGATCAGCCGCGAGGCGGCCGCCAGGATCGGCGCGGTGGAGCGGTAGTTCTCCTCCAGGCGCACGACGACGGCGTTGGGATAGTCGTTCTCGAACTCCAGAATGTTGCCGATGTCGGCGCCGCGCCAGGCGTAGATGCTCTGGTCGGGGTCGCCCGTGACGGCGATGTTCCCGTGCTCCAGGGCGATGCCGTGGGCGATGACATACTGGGCGTGATTGATGTCCTGGTACTCGTCGATCAGGACGTAGCGGAACCGCCGTCCCAGATTCTGGCGGATGTCCTGACGGTCGCGGAGCAGGCAGGCCAGCCGCAGCAGCAGGTCGTCGAAGTCCAGGGCGTTGCGGGCGGCCAGGAGCTGCTCGTACCGGCGGTAAATCTCCGCCACGCGCCGCTGGAAAGGCGATTCGGCCTCGCCGGCATAAGCCTCGGGGCTCTTGAGGGCGTTCTTGGCGAAGGAAATCGCCGCCAGCGCGTTGGCCGGTGCGATGCCGCCGGGGAGGTCCAACTCCTGGACCGCGATTTTGGCGACGCGAAGCTGGTCGTCGCGGTCGTAGATGCTGTAGTTGGGCGAGAGATTCGCCGGCTCGGCCAGCTCCCTCAGCAGCCGGGCGCCCAGCGAGTGGAACGTGGAAACCGTCGCCCCGGCTGGGACGCGGAGGTCCAGCACCCGCCGGCGCATCTCCTCGGCCGCCTTGTTGGTGAACGTGATGGCCAGAATTTCGCCGGGCGGGACGCCCTGGGAGATCAGGTAGGCCACGCGGCGGGTGATGACGCGCGTCTTGCCCGAGCCCGCCCCGGCCAGCACCAGCAGCGGCCCGTCCACGTGGCGGACGGCCTGTCGCTGGGGTTCGTTCAGATCGGCCAAGAGGTCCACGGATTCTCCGCTTGCTTGCTGAAAAACCTCACTATACCGGCCGCGGCGGCGGGCCGACAAGAACTCCCCGTCGCTACTAAAGATTCGCCGTCAGGGACCGATGAAGCTGGTGGCAGAAGTCTAACCGCGACGGTTAAGTATGCAGACCCTCCAGCGAAAAGCCGTCTATACGACCGGCGAAGTGGCCCGGATTTGCCACGTGGCGCCACGCACCGTCAGCAAGTGGGTGGACAGCGGGCAGCTCCGCGGCTACCGCATTCCCGGCAGCCGAGACCGGCGGATTCCGCTGGAGCATCTGCTGGCGTTCCTGCGGGCCAACGGCATGCCGGCCGACCTGCTGGACGACGGCCCCTGCCGCATCCTTCTGATGGACCCCTCCGTGCCGCTGGAAGTGGTCGAGGCATTGGCCGGCTCGGGGCGATGCGAGATCCGCACGGCCTCCAACCTATTCGAGGCGGGCGTGGTCGCCCAGCAGTTCCGCCCGCACGTGATCGTGCTGGATGTCGGCCGCGGCGAAGAGGCCGCGATCCTTTGCCGGAACATCAAGCAAAACGCTGACCTGGCCTCGGCGCGGCTGGTGGCCGTGTCGGCGGGCATGCCCTCCAGCCGGGCGCAGGAGCTGCGGCGAGGCGGGTTCGACGAGTTCCTGTCCAAACCCTACACGCCGGCCCAACTGGCTGCCGCCGCCGGCGTGAACGAACGTAAAGAAACAGTCGCCAAACCGCAGACGCTCGCAAGCGCAAGCGGCGGCGCGGCGACCTGAAAGACATAACGGGCCGTCCGGAGGGTACCGGATATGTGCGTTCCGATATTAAGGGCGGCCCGCTTCTGACATCCCGGTTCTGGCGTGCAGCGGACAAAATCCCGCGACCCCGGCGTGCCGGGGTCGTGGGGACAGCGCCGGGGGGACAGTAGCACACGACCCGCCTGGCGGCGGGTCGGAATGAGGGAAAGGGATTCTCAACGCGACGTATCGCGTTGGGGGATCCCAAAGGACGAGACGGCCTCCCCCCAGGTCGCCTCGTCCCGCTTTTTAATCAAATCTTGTAGGGCGGGAAGCTTGCTTCCCGCGGGTAACAAGTTACCCGCCCTACAGCTCCAGGATTCCAAGGGCGGCATCAAGAGCAAGGAAGACGTGTAATCAGCGGAGACTCGGGAATTCCTCGCGAAGGATTTGAATCAGATGACCAGCGCCTTCTTCATCAAGCTGGAGGGACTGGCTCACCTTTCCAGGAAACTGTCTGTCCTCGGAACCGCAGGTCTCCAGGACAAAGTACCGTTTGTCATGTGGACCAATGAATGAGAAATACGTACCTTTCGTGGAACCGTGAACTTTCGGCCGTTCCTTCTGGATTTGTGTGAACTCGGTAACTAGTGCCATGGCTGATTACCTCATAGTTTTGTCGGACTGGAAGCTTGTTTCCTGTGGATAAGACGGCTTCTTGCTTTACCGGTCCTGCGGCATTCCGGTAATCCGGTCTTCCGGTAATCCGGGTTTCACTCCCACTCAAACGTCTTGCCGGTCAGGCGGGTGTAGGCCTCGACGTATCGCTGGCGCGTGGCCTGGACGATTTCGGCCGGCAGAAGCGGGCCAGGGGGCTTGCGGTCGAAGCCGATCTGGTCCAGCCAGTCGCGGAGGTACTGCTTGTCGAAGCTGGGCTGGTCGCGGCCGGGCTTATAGCCGTCCGCCGGCCAGAAGCGCGAGGAATCCGGCGTGAGGACTTCGTCGATCAGGATCACGCTGCCGTCCGGCAGCCGGCCCCATTCGAACTTCGTGTCGGCCACGAGGATGCCCTGGCCAGCGGCGTAGTCGGCGGCCTGGGTGTAAATCGCGACGGATTTTTCCCGCAGCGTGGCCATGACGTCCTGGCCGGCCTGCTTGGCGGCGATTTCGAAGGAGACGTTCTCGTCGTGCCCCGTCTCGGCCTTGGTGGCCGGGGTGAAGATGGGTTCCGGCAGCTTGGCGCACTGCCGCAGCCGCTTGGGCAGGCCGATGCCGCAGATTTTTCCGCTTTCCTTGTATTCCTTCCAGGCGCTGCCGGCGAGGTATCCACGCACGACGCACTCGATGGGCACAACCTTGGCCTTGCGGCAGAGCATGAACCGACCGGCCAGCTCCTCGTCGCGACAGTCGACCGGCAGGTCGCTGGTCTCCGTGGAGATCAGGTGATTGGGGACGACGGCGGCGAGCTTTTGGAACCAAAAGGCGCTGATCTGCGTGAGCACGCGGCCCTTGTCGGGGATGCCGTTGGGCATGACCACGTCGTAGGCGCTGATGCGGTCGGTGGCCACGATCAGCAGACGGTCACCCAGGTCGTAGATGTCGCGCACCTTGCCGGATCGCTTGGGATAGCCGCTCAGGGAGGTCGTCAGCAGGGCCGTGTTACGCATGGGGGGAACCTTTCGGTCTGAGCTCAAGGTCGAAGACCTTTACTTTCCCCGGCCTGGGCCGTCAAGGCCGGCGAGATCTCGATTTCAGCGGTTGGCGAGATAGGCCAGCACGAAGGCGATCTGCGTGAGCATGTTGGTCGCCAGCAGCGCGGCGCGGCATAGCCCGCCCCATCGGCGGCACAGCAGCACGCCGCCGACGGCCGCGGTCACGATGGCCGTCGCCGAGATGCTCAACTGCGTCCAGGGCAGGTGATTGAAGTACACCATCGTCACCATCAGCAAGGCGGTTAGGACGGCCGTCGTAGCCAGCGGGGTGCACCCACGGGCGAAAGCGGCCACGACCGGCTCGCTGCGCTCGGTGGGCCGGCAGAATTGGACCGCCAGCAGCATCGCCCAGCCGCCCCAGATTGGGGCCAGTAGCAGCGGGCGGAACATCATGCGCGGACGCGTCCATTGCCATATGTAGGGCAGATAGTACGGAAAGTTGGGGTTCCAGCTCTTCAGCCCCAGCAGCATCAGCACCCAGGCAGCCACGATCACCGCAACGGCCACGCAACGGCGAGGCTCGCCCTTAACGAGCGATTCCGCCAGCGCCAGCAGGCATCGGGCGTATAGTCCCATCAAGCCCACGACCAGCACCACGACCACCGGCATCAGCGGAATGCCCGAGAAGTCCCCGAACAGTCCCCACGTCCAGCTGTACAGGACCATGGAGCTGGCCCCCCACAGCAGCGACAGCAGCATGATCCCAAACCACGTGCGCCCAAAGCGCCCTGGCAATTGATTGGCTAGACCATCGTCCTCCGCCGTCAGGAGCATGTACGCCGGCCGATGCGTCAGCCATCGGACGGCACGCATAGTCAGGATGAAGACTCGGCTGCTCATGCGTTTTGGACCTCCTGCTGCCGAAGGTTTATTTTTTCTTGTTCTTGGCGGCGCGGGCCTCGGCCACGATCCGCACGTACTGCCGGGCCAGGTCGGTGATCTCGGATAAATTCCCGCTGGCCAGGGCCGAGCGGGTCACCAGCGCCGAACCGATCCCCAGCGCAACCGCCCCGGCGGCGATCCAGTCGGCCGCGGTCTTCAGATCCACCCCGCCGGTGGGCGAGAGCTTCAGGTGCGGCATGGGGGCCAGGACGTCGCGGAAATAGCTGGGCCCGAACTGGCCGCCGGGAAACACCTTCACGATGTCCGCCCCGGCGTTGGCGGCCGTGAGAATCTCCGTGGGCGTCAGCGCGCCGGGAATCACCGGCAGGTCGGCCAGATGGGCCGCGGCCACCACCTGGGGATTAAACACGGGGGAGACGACGAACTGCGCCCCGGCCGCGATGGCCCGCTGGGCCGTCGGGGCGTCCAGAACGCTGCCCACGCCCACCATGGCCTCTGGGACGGCGGCGCGGCAGTCGCTGATGACCTTCAGCGCGTTGGGCGTGGTCATGGTGATCTCGATGCACTCCACGCCGCCGGCCAGCAGCGCCTTGGCCACGTCCAGGAGCTGCTCGCTGCTGGCGGCGCGGACCACCGCCACCACGCCCTTGTCGCAAAGTCGCCGTACCGCCGCTGCCCGATCCGCCATCGCGAATTCCCTTTCCGCTTAAACCCGATCGAAGGACGCCGGTCAGCCTAACCCGCCGCCGGCCGGACTGCAAGAACCCGGCCGCTGCGCTCGACGGCCCCAGGCGCCATCAAACCGGATCGGACGGCCGGCAGGAAGGGATTGTCGACTCACACCTTTCAAAACCCCCACGGCGGCCAAGGAGCAAGACGTTATTCCGCCGTCCCGCCCATCCCGCTCGTTCCGCCTGTCGTGCCGGTACCGCCCATCAAGCCCGTCCCGCCCATGAAGCTCGTACCGCCCGTGACGCCCATTCCGCCCACGCTGCCCATGATTCCGCCCGCACCGCTCGTGCCGCCCATGACGTTCACGCCGCCCGTCATTCCACCCTCGCTGCCCGCACCGGCCGGGCTGCCGCTTTCTCCGGCGGAAGAAGTGGCGATGAAGGCCGAGGCCATCTGGCGCACCAGCGCGTCGCCGTCGTGGGACATCGCGTCGATGGTTTTTTCCTGCCCGCGCGCGGCGGTGGCGCCCAGCAGCTCCACCAGGCGGAATCGCACCAGCGGGCTGGCGTCCTTGGCGGCCGGTAACACCACCGCCAAGATCTCGCTGTCCATCTGCGCGCACTGGAGGGCGGCGAGCATCTCGGCCCGAACCACGTCGCTGGGGTCCTGCAACGCCTTTTGCACCATGGCCAGCAGCACGCCTTTGTTGATGACGCCCCGCATCGCTTCGGGCATTTTGGCTTTGAACAGCTGGACGTCACGGACCCAGGTGACCAATTCGCCCAATTGCCGGGCGGCGAGCATTCGCTGGGGCAGGGCGCCGCGAACCAGGTCGGTCATGATCACGCGGAGCGCGTAGGGATAGGCCCGGCCCCACTGCTCGGAAGAATCGACGTCAATTTTCCCGACCAGGCTTTGCCGCCCGATCACCAGCGGAGCCACCCGCAAGCGGGGAACCGAACTGACGGTCTGGCGGCCCTGGGGGACCGGATCGAGCATGCCGGTGGCGGTGATCGACGCCTCGTCCAGCGGGTGGCGGTTAAGAAAATATTCCAACGACCCCACGTCGATGCGGACGACGGTGCTGACGCTCCCGCCGGCGGGCAGGTACTTCGGCGCCGGCCAGACCACCATGGGCAGGTTCGTGAATCGCTCCTGCGTCAAGGGCGCGGCGGTCGCCTCCAGGTTCATGACGGGCTGGATCAGACCCTGCTGGCCCAGAGGCACGGGTATGCCGCCCGTGTTGGTCAGCACGGCCTCAATCTGGACGCCCTCTCCCGGCCGACGGGCATCCGCCACCGGCCGCAGCGACACGGCTAGGTACTTTTCCGGGTAGCGCCCCATGTCCAGATAGCGCTTGTCGAACTGATCGAAAATCTGCTGAACGGCCTGGGCCTGAGGATGCGGCAGCAGCGTGATATTCCTCTTGGCGGCCAGATCGCGGACGTAGCGATAGGCCCAGCCGTTGGAGGCTACGTTGATCGTGGCAGTGATGGCGTCTTTGGCGGCGGTTTCGTCGCCGGCGGCAAAGTAGTGCCCCGCCAGCAAGGCAGCCGCCGCGGCGTCGGTCGCTTTGAGTTTCTCCAACCTGGACAGGCCGGCGGCCACCTTTTCGCCCTGGCCGCTGAGCAATTCCGCCGCCCCCAGGATGCGCTGGACGGTGGGGTCGTCGCCGGCGCCCGTGGCGGCCTGCTGGGCGTCTGCCAGGGCCAGGTCGGGTTTGGGATAGTACACGGTGTAGAGCCACGCCCGCTCCATCATGGCGTCGGTGCTCGGCTGCGTGCCGGCCCTTTGGCTCTCGAGGTCTGAGACGATCCGCTGGGCCAACTGGTCGGCGCGGTCGGGCCGGCCGACCGCCCGATAGGCCTCGATCATCAGATACATCAAGCCGTGATCGGCGGGATATTTCTCCATCAGCGGATCAAAAATCTGGACGGCCTTCTCGGCCCTGCCGGAGTCCAGCAGCGACTGGAGGTAGGAACCGGCCATCATGACCGGCGGCTGGGCGTCGGGGCCGGCGGCGGCCACGGCGTCTTCCCACATCGTGTCAAAGAGGGGCGCGGCCTGGGCGTGCAGGCCAGCGGCCGACAAGACGGCGGCCAAGTTGCCCACCAGGCCGGGAGACCGCGGACTGGCTTGTATCATCTTGGTCAGCGTCTGGGCCGAGTCCGCCAGCGACGGCGGCGTGGTGGCGGTGGCCATGACGCCCTGCAACGCCTCGGTGTTCAGCCCGTCCAGTTGAAGGGCCTGGTTGAACAGCCGCGCGGCGGAACTGAAGTCCCTGTTCTCAAAGAACACCCTGCCCTGTTCCACGACCGCCTGGGCCCGCAGCGGATCCGGCAAGGCGGCGTTTTCCACGATCGACTGGAGAAAGGCCTGCCGCTCGTCGGGCTTGCCCCGCGCCGACAGGCCGACGTTGATGTAGCTGAGGCCCAGATTGAAATCGTTGGGATCGGCCTGCAACTGCCGCCACAAGGCGCCCTCGGCGGCCGACGCCTGCCCGCGGCTTTGGTAGATGTTGGACATTATCCAGGCAGCCTGGACATTGGCGGGGTCCAGCTTTTGGGCATACGCCGCCAGCGCCACCAGCCGCCCGGCGCGCCCGCGGGCGTCCCAGCGGGCGTAGATCATCGACATGGCCGAATGCCGCAGGCTTTCCGCCGCCAAAAGGTCCGCCTCGGCGGGCTGCGAGGCGGCGGTGCCTGCCGCCACGGCGGGGGGCTGTGTCGTGGTCGGCGGGATCGCCGGGACCGGCGCCGCCGAGGCCGCCTGGCTCGCGGGCGTTTGATCGCCCACACTCGGCCTGGTGCCGGCGGTTTCCTGCGCCGCGGCCAAGGCGGTCCAGAGCAAACATCCTGCGACCGCCATCCATCGTGCCATCATCACCACGTTCCTTCGCGCAAAAAGCCCCGCCGCCCGCCACGCCAGCGGCGAAAGGGCTACTTTCCGCCCGTCGGCTGGGTGGCCTGCGGCTGAATCGTGATCGTCTGAGTCTGCTCGCCGCGGCGGACCACGATGACGACCGGTTTGCCACCCTTGGCCGAAGCCTCCACGGCGTCCTTCAGGCCCGCCGTCGTCGTCACCGGCGTGTTGTTTACGGTCGTGATCAAGTCGCCCTCGTGCAAGCCGGCGCTGGCCGCTGGGCCGTCGGCAGCCAACACCAGCAGACCCGGCACGTTGGCCGCGAGAGACTTATCCATGTAGCGGTCCAGATCGATCTTCTCGCGGACCAAAAAGCCCATCGCCATGTTGAGATACCGCTTGGCCTCGTAGGGCAGTTGGGGCAGCGCCGCCAGCGACACCTCGTAGTCCTTCGTGGTGTCGCCACGTTTGACGGTCAAGGTGACCTTGCTCCCGATGGTCATGCGGTAAAGCTTTCGCTGCAAGGCCAACGCCGCCGTGTCGGGATTGGCCGCGACGGGGAACTTCTCGCCGTTGACCGCCAGGATCACGTCGCGGTCCGCCAGGCCGGCCTTGGCCGCCGGGCCGTCGGGGATCACGCCTTCGACCATCACGCCGGCGCCCTGGAGCTTCATGATGTCCGCGACTTCCTTCGAGATGCCGCTGAAGTTCAGCACGCCGATCCAGGGCAACCGCCGCACCTGGGCCGGCGAGGCGGGAATGTTCACCAACACGTGCGCGAACTCATCGACCGGCATGAAAAACGCCGTCTCATCCTGCCCCCGCATGGAGAGGGTGGTCATGCGGCTGCCCATGGCCATTTGATAGTCCAGGAACTGCTGCGACCCCACCAATCCGACCGCCCGGCCGTCGGCGTTGAACACGGGCGAGCCGGGCACGGTCAGCTTCCCGCCGGTGACGTAGTCCAGATTATCGGGCAGCCCCAGGATGGCGGAGACGTACCCCACCCCGACGTAAGGCTGGTAGTTCATCTCGCGCCCCAGCAGGCCGATGGAAGCCACCGGCTGACCGACCGTCAGACCGGCCTTGGGCGCGAACTGCACGACCCCCCAGGCATAGGGCTCGGTGGCGCGAAGAAAGGCGATGTTCGTCTCCGGATCAACGCCGAGCAGCTCGGCCTTGATGGTCTTATCCGGCGCGTTGGCCGGAACCAGGACGAAATTGTTGAACGAACCGGGGGGGACCCTGGCGTTCAGTCCCAGCGTGATGAACACCGCCGGATCCGCCGTGATGCACACGGCCTGGCCTTCCAGGGTGCGCACGCCCATCTCGTCCTGCATCGTGCAATAGAACCGGGCCAGGGCGCCGACCTTGTCCTTGGTGTCCGATATCAGCTTGGTGACGTCGCCGAAAGCAGAAATCGTCAGCATCGCCACGACCGCCGCCATCAACCCCATCCGCCGTCTCGTCATGATCGCTCCTTTGCCCTCAAGGGGGCTAGGCATCTTGTTCAATGGCCGCCGTCCCGCCAAGGCGGGGCGGCAAAGGCTGTACATTAACCTACGTTGTGCCCCGCCGTCCATGCCTTGCCTTTCCGGCAGGCAGGTTAGAATTTTTCGCGGCCAGGCGCTGGACCGCCGTCGGCCCGGCCGAGGGCGGCAGGTAGTGCAGCACCACCCACATCAACGCACCGGCAGCCGCGATCACGATCGCTGTAATCTGATTGTGGGTCATCTGGCCGCGAGCCATGTTGTGGGCGTTCTGGTCGCGGATGCCTTCCTCCAGGAACCGCACGGCCGAATACAGCATGGCCATGAGGGCGAAGACCTGCCCCTCCCGGCTCCGCAGGCGGAAAAACCCCCACAAGAGGGCGGCCACCACCAAGGCGCCGATGAGGGACAGCAGCTGGGCGGGCTTGACCAGCAGGGAGCGGCTGGCCGAGGCCAGGGCGAACAGGTCCGCCTGAAGGTAGGCATTGGCGGCGGCCCGCTCGGAGGGGTCCAGCACGCCGTCGCCGTTGACGTCGAACCGGGCCATCACCCACGCCCGCCGCGCCTCCAAGTATTGCCGCATCTCATCCAAGTCCAATTGGCCGTCCCATCCGTGATCAAAGTGGAGGACGGCCTGGCCCCAATTCTCGCTGCCGCGCAGCAGTCCCGTCCCTGCCGCTAGACCATGCCGCCATTCGGCCTCGCTGATGCGTCCATCCTCGCCCGCCAGGGCATGGAAGTCGGCCTCCCACCGCGATTCGTCCAGCAGCTCAGCCACCTGGTCGTTGGTCAACCTTCCGTGGAGGTACCGCGGCGGCCAGACGTGCCTCGGCGGGCCTGGGTCGAACAACCGTTCGTCCGGCTGGACCAACCCCAGGCTGAACTGATGCTCGTAAACCGGCGAGGGCTCCTCGGTATGGCTGGAAAAGCCGCCCAGGCCGCCCGTCAGCTTCACCAGCGGTTTGGAGAACATAGGAAATCGCATGCCCGCTGGCCAATCCGCCGGGCAGGCGGTGCCGAAGCAGCAGCCGTTGAGCAGGCAGCCGGCCCGCCCGAAGGCCAGACCCACCATCAGACTGATGGCGATGATGTCCAGGTAGCGCCGCACGGGCAGGCGCTTGGCCCACAGATAGGCCACCACCATCGCGGTGGCCAGGATCAGCCCGCCGTGGTAGATCAATCCGCCGCTGGTGACGTCCAGCGCCGCCGTCAGGGGATCGGGCGCGGTGGCAAACTCGCTGCTCCAGTGCTGGATGACGTACGCCACCCGCCCGCCGACGATCCCCCCCACCAGCGATAGCAGGCCGCAACGCGTGATGACGTCGGGGTCTTCCCCGCAGCGCCGCGCGCGCCAGCGGGCCAGATAAATGGCCGCCAGGAACCCGGCCACGAGCATCAGGCCGTACCCGTAGATGCACACGGCGAAGTGCCGGCCGAGGAGGTCCAGCGAGACCAGGTCCACGATGATCTGTTTCATTCCGCCGCTTTCCGAGCCAGGACCTGCACGCCATTCACGCCCGCGGGATGACGCGATTTTTCTCGTCCACCAGGACGATCCGCGGCTGAATCGTGCGGGCCTCGTCCTCGGTGACGTAGCCGAAGGACATGATGATGACCAGGTCGCCGATGGTCACCAGATTGGCCGCCGCCCCGTTGATGCAGATCATGCCGCTGCCGCGCGGGCCTTCCATCACGTACGTCTCGAACCGCTGACCGTTGCTCAGGTCGGCCACCAGCACGCACTCGTTGCGGCCGATGCCGGCGGCGTCCATCAGGTCGCGGTCGATCGTGACCGAACCCACGTAGTCCACCGACGCCGCAGTGATCGTCGCACGATGAATCTTCGCTCGAAGAACCTTCAGCAACATCAGCCTGGCCACCTTCCTGCTAAGCCGATCCGGCGGACCGGCAAAACAATAGACGGATTATTTTATATTCCGCGTGTGCCTTTTGCCACGGCCAAGGCGGGCTACGGATCGGTCAGGACATTGTCGATCAGCCGAGTCGTCCCTAACCGCACAGCCAGGGCCACCAGCACGGGCCTGTTGGTATTTGCTACGTCGGACAGGTCCGCCGGGTCCACGATCTGGACGTAGTCGATCTGTCCGTCGGGGGCGTGGCGGGCCAGGTGCCCCCGCACGGCGGCGGAGACGACCTCGGCGGGCGGATGGTCCTTGCGTATGGCCTCTTGCGCCGCGGCCAGGGCCGCCGACAACGCCGCGGCCTGGCGGCGATGCTCGGCGGACAGGTACCTGTTGCGGCTGGACATGGCCAGGCCGTCGGCCTCGCGGACTATTGAACAGACCACGATCTCCACGGGAAAGTTCAATTCCTCCGCCATGCGGCGGATCACGACCGTCTGCTGAAAATCCTTGGCGCCGAAGAACGCCTTGTCGGGCGCGACGATGTTAAACAGTTTGGCCACCACGGTGGCCACGCCGGCAAAGTGCCCCGGGCGGCTTCGGCCGCAAAGCACCTCGCCGATCCTGCCCACCGTGACCGTGACCATCGGTTGGCTGGGGTACATTTCGGTGACGGCTGGCATGAACACGGCGTCCACGCCGGCCTTGCGGCAGGCCTCCAGGTCGGCCGATTCGGTCCGCGGGTAGCGGGCGTAGTCCTCGTTGGGCCCGAATTGCGTGGGATTGACGAAGATGCTCACGACCGTAAAGCCGCATTGCCGCCGGCACGCGGCCACCAGCGACACGTGGCCGGCATGCAGGGCACCCATCGTCGGCACCAGGCCGATGGTCTTGCCGGCCTTGCGCGCGGCGGCGACGGCTTGGCGAATCTCGGCGATGGTCTTGCAAACAATCATGGTGCCCTCATGCAGGCGGCCATCTATTCTACCGCCGCAAGGCCTCCAGGGCCGAGCGGACTTGCGCGACCAGCGGTGCGCAGGCGGCGGCGTTCCGCAAATCCGTAACCATGGTATCCACGCGGAGGACCGGGCAACCCACCTCGGCCGCGGCTTGGGCGTAGGAGCGTCGCATGGCGGCAAGAAACTGGGCCGTGATGGCCCGCTCAAACGCCCTGCCGCGTGCGGCGATGCGGGCCAGCAGCGTCGCCTCGTCGGCGTCCAGATGGATCAGCACGTCCGGCGGACGAATCAGCCGCCCCAGGCGATCCGCGGCGCGTTGGTACGCCGACCAATCCTCCGCCGATAGCGTCACCTGCGCGAAGATGCGGTCCTGGCAGAACCCGTAGTCGCTGACGCGCACACCCTGCTCCGGCCAGGCCAGCAGCGAAAGCTGCCCCACGCGCGACATTAAAAAGTAGAGTTGGCTGGGCAGGCGGGCCTGGGCCACGCCGCCGTACGCCTCGACCAAAAACGGGTTGCCGGCGTAGTCCTCGCGGACCAGCTCGGCCGGGAGTTCCGCGGCCAATCGCTCGGCCAGGGTCGTCTTGCCGGAAGCCGGAGGGCCGATAATGCTCACCAAGGCGGCTGTCACTGGGGCTTGCCTTCCATTTCAGAAAGAAGCTGGGCGATGGTCTTGCCCAGGACCGGATGGACGGCCCCGGGGGCGATCTGGGCCAGCGGCTGAAGCACGAACAGGCGATGGTGCATGCGCGGGTGCGGGATGGTCAATTCCGGCGTGCGCATGACGAGCTCGCCCATCAATAGGATGTCCAGGTCGCACGTACGCGGGCCCCATCGCTCTTCCGTCCGGCGGTTTCGTCCGCAGAGGGCCTCGATTTCCTGGAGCGCCGCCAGCAATTCCGCCGGCTCCAGGGAGGTCTGGAGCTCCGCCGAGGCGTTGATGAAGTCACGCTGCTGCGACGGCCCGCCCACTGGAATCGTCTCGATCATCGACGACACAGCCGTCACGCGGACGCCCTTTCGCTGGCCCAGCAGCTTCAGCGCCCGCCGCAGCGTCGCCTCCCGATTGCCGACGTTGCTGCCCAAAGCGATGTAAACCTTAGAATTCACGAAGGGGAAATCCTCTCCGCCGCGCCGTTCAATCGACAATGGTCAATCGTCAATGGCTACAGCCTCATCTCCATGATCCTGCCCAGGGCCTCGGTGAGGACCTCGTCGGGATACGTCAGGGAGATGCGGAAATAGCCCTCCCCCGCCTGGCCATAGCCCAGACCGGGGGTGACGATCACGCCCGTTTTTTCCAGCAGGTCGGTGGCGAAGGCGGCGCTGGAGCCTTCGTACTTGGCCGGCACCGGCGCCCAGACGTAGATGGTGCCCCGCGGCCGCTGGAGCGACCAGCCGTGGGCGTTGAGGGCATCGATCACCAGATCGCGGCGGCGGCGATAGACCTCGTTGATCGGCGGGACGAATTGCTCGGCGCCGTCCAGGGCCTTGGCCGCGGCGAACTGGATCGCCCGCAGCGTGCCGTTATCGCTGTTTTCTTTGACGGTCCGCAGGGCGGCCACGGCGGAGGCGTTGCCCATCACCGCGCCGGCCCGCCAGCCGGTCATGCTGAAGGCCTTGGACATCGAGAAGAACTCCACCGCCACGTCCTGGGCCCCTTCGACCTGGAGGATGCTGGGGGCCTTGTAGCCGTCGAACGTGTTCAGACCGTAGGCGTTGTCGTGGCAAATGAGAATGTCATGCTTCTGCCCGAACTCCACGGCCCGGCGGAAGAAGTCCAGCTCGGCCGTCGCCGTCGTGGGATTGTTGGGATAGTTCAGCCACAGGAGCTTGGCCTGGCGGCGAACGTCGCGCGGGACGGCGTCGAAGTCCATCAGGAAACCGTCGGCCTCCGACAGCGGCACGACGCACGTGGTCGCCCCGGCAAAGACGTGGCCGATGTTGTACGTCGGATAGCCCGGGGTGGGCGCGATGGCGACGTCGCCGACGTTCAGCACGGCCAGGACGAACTGGACAATGGCGTCCTTGCTGCCGCCGGTGGTCACGACCTCGTTCTCGGCCAGATCCACGCCGTAGTGGCGGCGGTAAAAGTTCCGCACGGCCTGGGGGAACTGCTCCACCGGCGCGTCGCAGCCGTAGCGATGGCGGTTGGGGTCGGCCGGGTCGCTGGCCGCGCGGCACAACTCCGCCACGACCGGGTCCGGCGTGGGACGGTCCGGGTCGCCGATGTCGATGCGGATGACCTTCACGCCGCGAGCGCGGGCCTGGGCGGCCTTGCGGCGAAGGTCCGCAAACAAATACGGCGGCAATTTCTGGAGCCGATCTGAAAACTCGATGTCCATCGTGCGGCCTTCCTGGGCGGGTGCGCAGATTCACGCGGCACCCGCATTCGGGAGGCATTGTAACAGGTGAGCACGCAGAGACAATCGCAAGGATGGTCGCTAATTCGCGACTCGCGATTCAGCTTCCGGTTGTCACGCTCCCGCCGGTTGCAGCTGGTCGGCGGTGGAGGGCTGTTTGCGGTTGTCCTCGAATCGCACAGAGATGCGCTGGGAGACGCCCGGCTCGGCCATCGTGATGCCGTAGAGCACGTTGGCCATGCTCATGGTGCGCTTGGCGTGAGAGATGATGAGGAACTGCGTGCTGTCCACGAATTCCTGCACCAGGCGGTCGAAGCGTTGCGTGTTGGCCTCGTCCAGCGCGGCGTCCACCTCGTCCAGCAGACAGAAGGGGCTGGGGCGGGTCTTGAAGATGCTGAACAGCAGCGCCAGGGCCGTCATGGTCTTCTCGCCGCCGGACAGCAGCGTCAGGCTGCGCAGCTCCTTGCCGGGCGGCCGGGCGACGATCTCGATGGGACTTTCCAGCACGTCCTGCTCGTCCAGCAGCAGGACGTCCGCCCGCCCGCCGCCGAAGAGCTTGCGGAACAGCTCCTGGAAGTTGGCACGAACGGTCTGGAAGGTCTCCATAAACCGGTCGCGGCTATCTTTGTTCAGCCGGCGGATCAGCTCCTGGAGCTGGTCCCGCGAGGTGTTCACGTCGGCGATCTGGGCGGCCAGAAACTCGCGGCGCTTCTCCAGCTCGTCCTGCTCGGCGATGGCGTCCAGATTGACGTTGCCCAGCCGCTCGACCTTCTCGCGCAGGAGTTGGATTTCGTCGCTGACGGCCTGCCAGTCGCGCTGGTCGTCGTGCTGATACGTGCGATAGGCCTCCAGGACGTTGACGTGCATTTCCTCGGCCGCGTGGGAGATGAGGTCCTCGATCCGCACGTCGGCCTCGCCCAGCTCCACGCGGCAGGCGTTGACGGCGGCCGTGGCCTGCTCCTGACTGCGGCGCTGCTCGGCCAGCTGCTCGCGAATGGTCTCTAGACGCTCCTGGAGCTGGCGGCGGCTTTCCTCGGCCTCGCGGACCTCGACGTCGAGCTTCTGCTGCTGACCGGCGAGCTTCTCCACCTCGGCGGCGGCGGCGGCCGCGGAGGCCTGGGCCTCCTGGCGGCGCTGCTGATTGAGCTGGATATCCGCCTGGCTGGCGGCCAGGTCGGCGGCCATCTGCTCCCGGCCACGGGCCAGGGCCGAGCAGGCCTCTCGCAGCGACCCGGCCCGCTCCTGCGCCGCGGCCAGGGCGACCTTGACCTCGGTAATCCGGCCGGCGAGATTCTCCTGGCTGCTGCGGGCGGCGGCGATCTCACTTTCCAGGCGCTGCACCTCCGCCTGGCGCTGGGCGTTGAGCTGCTCCAGCTGGGCGGCCTTTTCCTTGGCGGCCAGCTCGGCGGTGGCTGCGCTGTCGATGTCCGCGGCCAGGGCGGCGATGTCCGAGGCCACCAGGGGCTTTTCCTGCTCCAGGCGGCGAATCTGCTCGTCAATCTGATGGAGGCGGCTTTCGACCTCGACGCGCTCGGTGTTGGCTTCGTAATGGGCGGTGCGGAGGCCCTGGGCGAGATGGTCCAGATGCTCCAGCTGCCCGCGGGCGGACTGGCGGCGCGAGGTCAGCTCCTCGATCTGCGTTTGCAGCCGGTCGGCCTGGGCGGCCAGGTCGGCCAGCTCGCTGCGGCGGCTGATGACGCCGGCGGCCCGCCTGGCTGAACCCAGGCGGACGCGCCCGTCGGCCTCCAGGACCTCGCCCGCCGCCGTCACGAACCTGCTACCGGCTGGGGCGTGCTTGGCGGCTTCGGCGGCGTCGGCGAGATGGTCCACCACGTAGGTCCTGCCCAGCAGCCACCAGACGGCTGGGGCCGCGAGCGCCTCGAACTTCACCCAGTCGATCACCCGCCCGCGAATCGACGAATGGCGCGCCGATTCGGCGTCGTCGGCCGGCGGTTCCAGGCGGTCCAGGCACACTATCTCAGCCGCGCCGTTGTCGCGCAGGAGTTGGGCGATTTCGGCGGCGGCGGATTGCACATCGGCGAACCGGCGAACCAGCAGATACTGATCCGCCCCAGCCAGGGCAGCCTCCACCAGGGGGGCGTGCTCGACGTCGGTGGTCAGGAAGTCGCCCAGCATGCCGCAGACGGCCGGCAATCGCCCGGCGCGATGGGCTTCAAGAACCTTCCGCGTGCCCGTGCCCACGCCTTCCAGGCGGTCCAGCATCTCCCTCAGGGCGTCCATGCGGCTGACGGCGGCGCTGCGCTGCTCGCAGGTGGTCAGCAGTGCGCTTTGGAGGTGCTGATCGTCCTCGGCCAGGCGGTGGCTGGTCTGGCGGGTCTCGTCCAGCTTGGCCTTGGACTCCGCCAGGACGGCGTTCACGTCGACCAGGCGCGCGTGCAACGCGGTGCGGTCGGCCAGGGCGTTTTCCAAGGCTGAGATAATCTCCTCCGACCGGCTGGAGAGGCGCTCTCGCTGGCCGTGGAGATTTTCACGGCGAACCTGATGGGTATGGATGTCGTTGTGAAGTTGGGCGGTGCGGCGGAACAGGTCGATAGTCCCGGCCTTTTCATCCTCCAGGGTGGCTTGGAGCTTGGCTGTCTCCTGCTGGCTGACGGCGTGCTCGGCGCCGAGCGATTCGTACCGCCGCGATAGCTCCGCCGTCTGGGCACCAAGGGCCTCCACTTCCGCCCGGCGGGCGGCCAGGTCGTTGTCGCAACCTTCAATCTTGGCTTCCAGCTCCTCGCAGCGGCCGGCGGTGGCGGCGATCTGCTCGCCCAATTCGCCCACGCGGGCGGTGAGCATCTCGGCCCGCTGGCGGTGGGCGAGGATCTGGCTGGCGACGGAGGCCACCTGGGCCTGAAGCTGGCGGCTGGCGCGCTCCAGCTCCAGGGCCTCGACCTCGCTGCCGCTTCGGGCGGCCTCGAGCTGGTCGATCTTGGTCGTGATGGCGGCCAGGGCGTCGTTGCCGGCGTCCAGGTTCTTCTGGAGCTCGGCCCGGCGGCTCGACAGCGTGTGGTACTGGGCCAGGATGTACAGCCCGCGCAATTCCTTCAGCCGCTCCGTGTAGGTCTGGTAGTTGCGGGCCTTGCCGGCCTGGACCTTGATCGACCGCAGGCGCTTCTCCACCTCCGCCACGATGTCGTTGAGGCGCAGGAGGTTCTCCTGGACCTTTTCCAGGCGGCGGGCGGCTTCTTTCTTGCGGGCCTTGTACTTGCTGATGCCGGCGGCTTCGTCGAAGATCAGCCGGCGGTCCTCATGCGAGGCTTGGAGAAAGCTCTCGACGCGCCCCTGCTCGATGACGCTGTAGGCGTCGGCCCCCACGCCGGTGTCCATGAACATCTCGCGGATGTCCTTCAGGCGGGCGGGCATCTTGTTGATGAGGTACTCGCTCTGGCCGTCGCGGAACAGCCGCCGCGAGACCGACACCTCCCCACCGACCACCGGCTCGCCAGCCACCAGCAACGTGCCGGCGACGTTGTCGAACACCAGCGTCACCTCGGCGCAGCCGGCCGGACGCCGCGCGGCGGAGCCGTTGAAGATGACGTCCATCATCTCGCTGCCGCGCAGGCTCTTGGCCGATTGCTCCCCCAGGACCCACTTGATGGCGTCGACGACGTTGCTCTTGCCGCAGCCGTTGGGTCCGACGATGCAGCTCACCCCGTCGTCAAATTCCAGTTCCGTTCTGTCCGCGAAGCTCTTGAACCCCGAGAGGATCAGTTTTTTGAGTTTCATGCGTTCGCGTCTTCCATTACGCCGGCGAGCGGGGCCGTCGGCCATCCATGGCGCGAGGCTGCCGTCACTGCCCGGACACGTCGGGACGACCCAGTGGCGCGGCACCACCTTGCGCGTAAATTCTGCGAATATTCGGCAATACCTGCAAGCGGAATTCCGCCGGAACGTCTCCGGATTGGCACAGGCGGTATAACACGCCCACCACTTGGCTGTACGTCAGGCCCAGGCCGTAAACCTTTTCTTCCATCGGCCCGCGGGTGGGCAACGTGCCCATCAGCCGCACCAAGTCGCTCAGGAGCGGATCGATCTGGAACGCCTCGCTGCTGCGCTCCGTGCGGGGAACCTTGCGGAAGACGGTGAGCTTCTCATCGCCCTCCTCGGCATTGATGGTCAGGAGGTTTTCCGGGGCCGTGAAGAAAATCGGCCTGCGGATCAGAACGTCCTTGCCGAACAGGACGATCTTTCGCTGGGCCGATTGCGAAACGTACAGGATGGGTTTGCCGCTGGACTCCACCAGGTCCATGTCAAACTGTTTCGGCAGGGCGATCCGCTGGATCTTGGCGGCGTCGCCTTGTTTCAGCAGCGCCTCGTAGGCGGCCAGGCGGACCGACTCGTTCTCGTCATTCAGCAATTGGCGGAGCACCGGCGTAATCTTGGCTGAAAGTTTCTGGCGGCCCAGTTCCTCGATGGCGGCCACCTGCAGCGGCGAATTGGGGTTCGTCGCCGCGGCCACCACCACCGGCACGGCCGCTGAATCGCCCAGCCGCATCCCGGTGCGGGCGGCGTAAAAGGCCGACACCGGGTTGGATGCGTTGTAGAGTCCCTGCACCGTCGGCAACACCTGCCGGCCGATCGCCTCCCACACCAACGCCAACTCGTCGTGATTGGTCCCGGAGGACTCGATGGCCGCGGCGATCTCGCGGGCCTTGATCTCCAAACTTCCGGACGTCAGCCGGATCGGCAAATGCATCAGGAGCCGAAGGAATTGCCCGTAGTTGTCCCGATACGCGGAGGGGATGCTGATTTCGATCACGGAGCTGTCCTTGGCCACCGCGATGCGGCCGGGCCCGAATCGCTCATTGATCCGGCGCTGGATGAGATCAGCCCTTTGGTAATCCGCCTGGAACAGGCTCAGCCGCAGCGGACGGTCTTCCAGTGATTTGCCTCCTCCGATGATCCGGCCCTCGCGGAGCTTGGGCAGATCTTCCCGTTTGGTCGGATCCAGGAACGGATTGATGAAAATCACTCCGTCCGCTTCGGCAAAGACCTTGGACTGCCTGCCGGCCAGTTCCCCCGGGACCGCCAGGCGCATCTCCGCAGGCACCAGCATGACGCCGCCGTCCAGACTGCGCGTCTGCGTCTCAGGCGGACAGCTCACGAAGACGTCGAATCGCGTCCCCGCCGGCGCCCCGGTGGGAATAACTCCCCAGAGCTCCACCACGGCCGTATCGAGATCCTCCAGGATCGCCTGCGGGGAAATCGCTTCGGAGCCCCCCGCGGTATTCAGGGTCTGACTCTTCAGCAACATTTGAGTCAAGTACTCGCGCACATAGGCGGGCACCTCGCGCGAGCCGTTGTTTCCCAGGCCGGCCACGACGCCGTAGCCGTGGACCACCAGGTCCGACCCTCCCACCAGCGTCGCGTATTCCGCCATGGTGTCGGTGATGTAAGACGGAGAGGCGGGCTTGGCTGCGTTCGTCGTGGGGGTATGCTTGCCAGGCCCGGTGAGCGGCGTGCAACCGCCCCACAGGCCGCTTAGAGCCAATACCCCGCCCACGATGGACTTGCAGATTCGTCCGCGCATGCGCAAGAGACTTTCCTCGCTTTGTTTATCGGACCCTTTCCCCTGCCGGCTTGAACGTTTATCCCTCCCGCAGGCGATCCTCCTTGCGGCCTGCGGCCCTACGGTCGAACGTATCTTACTTCAGCCTCCTACTTAGTCGAATATCGGGCGGTCATTATTGGCGGGCGGGGGGGCGGATCGGGTCGGCTTGGGCGCGGTGGACGGCATCGTCGTCGGGGAAGCCGAACCGCTGGGACCCAACGGCGGAATTTTGATCTTCTGGCCGGCTTTGAGGTTGCCTTGAATTTGAGGGTTGGCCTTGCGGAGTTCTTCCCAATACTTGCCGTCGCCGTATTCCTTGCGGGCGATGCTCCACCAACCGTCGCCGGCCTGAACGACGTAAACTTTCTCCCCTCCCCCGCCGGTCGCCGCGGCCGCCGGCGGCGTAGCAGCCGCCGCTACCGGCCCGGCCGGTTGTTCGGGAATCGGTGGGATCGTCAGCGTCATGCCCTCTTTCAAGCCGCCGTAATCCACCTGTTTGTTGGCCTTCTCGATCAGCGTCCAGTACTTGCCCTTGCCGGGACCGTACACCTTCTCGGCGATGTCCCAGAAACCCTTGTCGCCCTTCTTGACCACGTAGGTGGTGTTGCCTTTGCTCGCCGCCGGGGCCGCCGGAGCGCCGCCGGCTGGTGTCGGCGACGCCGAGCCGATCTGCGACGGCATGGGACCCTCGGCCATGGTGGGCTGGAGAACGGCGGGTTGAGTCGCCGGCGGTGCGGGAGGCGGTGCGGCCGCCTCGGCGCCGGGAGCCAACTCCGAGACGCTGGGCGCTGTCCCGCCTGCCGCGGCGGGCGCAGCCGGCTGGGCGGGGGTGCCGGCAAAGGCGGGCACTAACGTGTCGCTGCCACCCGTCGCTTGCGCGCCGTGTGCGGGAGTGGCGGCCGGGGAGGTTTTGGCGGGTCGCGGGCCGGTAAACTGCTTGGCGCCGGTATCGTGAAAGACCACGTACAGCACAGCCGCCGCGGCGATCACCACGCCGACGGCGATCCCGATCTTCAGTTCAGCACGCATCGTTATGCCTCCTGCTTGTACGGCCGACCATCCTGGAACGGCAAAAGGCATCCGTCCTTTTGCCGGTATCCTATATATGCGCGCCCGCCCGCCGATGGCAAAGGAAAATCGTTTCTTTGCGGCACGGGTCACGGCGAAGCGGCCGGCTTCATGGGCTTTTCTCAGGAGAGGACGCGGCCTGCTGCTTTCTTAAGCGCAGGTCCCCGAGCTGCAAATAACCACCCTTAACAGGGTAATCGCCCTTTTTGACAGGCCCGCCGAGGCAACCATGGGCTTTGAACGGTTCATACCCCTCGGCCAGAACCTCAACAATCGGAGGTATCTCGGCCCAGTCTCCCACAAACCACCAGACCGACTGATACTGTGGCTCTTGATCAAAACAACCGTCGTGGGACGAAACCATCTTAAACCGATGGTCACCGTGGATATCGTGGAGGGTAACCGTGATAGGCGCCTCACCGATGGGTTTTTCGGAAGCGCCGTCAATAAGTCTTCCATTCACGCCTACCGACTGCCGGTACTTCCTAATACAACCGCTTGTTGCCAAAAGGCAGATTATCATGAAGACTGGGATGGCGAGTCGTGACATGCCCATGATGTGCCTACCTTTCGGATCGCCGGCCACCCTCAGGCCCCGCGGGCCGAGACGATGGCCGCCGTGTCGCGGGCGATCATCAGTTCTTCGTTGGTGGGCACGACCCAGACGGCCAGGGGCGAGCCGTCGGCCGTGATCGGACCGGCCTTGCCGTTGATGGTCCGGTCGCTGCGGCGGTCGTCGGCCACCACGCCCAGGCGCGACAGGTACCGGCAGATCCGCCGGCGAATCGGCAGGGAGTTCTCCCCGATCCCGCCGGTCAGCACCACCGCGTCCAGGGCGGGCAGGATCGTATAATAGGCCCCGACGTATTTGGCCACGCGATAGGCGAACACGTCCATGGCCAGGATGGCCTTGGCGTTGTGTTCTTCCTCCTCGGCGCGCACCAGGTCGCGCATGTCGTTGCTCAAGTCGCTCAGGCCCACCAGGCCGGATTCCTTGTTCAGCGTGTTGTCGATGTCCTGAACGCTCAAGCCGTTGGCGTGCAGGTGGAAAATGATCGCCGGGTCGATGTCCCCGCTGCGCGTGCCCATCACCAGGCCTTCCAGCGGCGTCATGCCCATCGAGTGGTCCACGGCCTTGCCGCCGGCCACCGCCGTCATCGAGCAGCCGTTGCCCAGGTGCACCGTGATGAGGTTGACCTGCTCGACGGGCTTGCCCAGCAGATCCGCGGCCGCCCGCGTCACGTAGCGGTGGCTGGTGCCGTGGAAGCCGTAGCGGCGGACGTGGTACTTGGTGTACCAGGCCGTCGGCACGGCGTAGCGGTAGGCGTGCGGCGGCAACGTGGCCAGGAAGGCCGTGTCGAACACGGCCACGTGCACGGCGGACTTGATGGCCGCCATGGCCGCCCGAATGCCCGCCAGATTGGCCGGATTGTGCAGCGGGGCCAGCTCGCCGTTTTTCTCGATGACTTTGATGAGCTTGGCGTCGATGCGGGCCGAGGCCGTCACGGCCTCTCCGCCGTGCACCACGCGATGGCCCACGCCGTCAATCTCGCCGATGCTGCCCAGCACGCCGATCTGCGGATCCAGCAGAGTCTCCACGATGAGATTCAGCCCGGCCGTGTGGTCCGCGGCCTTGACGCTTTTTTGGCCTTCTTCCTTCCGGCCGCCCTTGCCGTTGCTGGCGTAGTGCAGCCGGGCCCGGGCCGTGCCGATCCGCTCTAGCAACCCCTTGGCCAAAACGGTCTCCTTGGCCATGTCAAACAATTGATACTTGATGGAACTGCTTCCGCAGTTGACGACGAAAACCTTCATGAACGCTCCTCGCAAGGGCCGGCGGGCGGCGTCGCTCGCGGGCCAAACGGATGGTGGCGGCAAGAGGAGTCGCCATCGTCGCGGAGAAGGCCCCTGCTGTCAAGCCCGCGGGACTGGTACAATCCCCGCATGGTCAAGGTCGAAGAGATTCGGACCGCCAGCGCCGCGGCCACGCAGGAGTTCGGCCGGCACTTCGCCTCGCGGCTGAAGGCCGGCGATTGCGTGGCCCTGGTCGGCGAGCTGGGCGCGGGTAAGACCGTCCTGGTCCGCGGCATCGCCGCCGGCTTGGGCCTGGCCGACGAGCGATTCGTGTCCAGCCCCACCTTCGTGCTGGTGCAGGAGTATTCCGCCCGGTTTCCGATCTACCACGTGGACCTCTACCGCCTGGCCGACCCAGCCGCGGAGCTCTCGCAGCTTGGTATCGAAGAGATGCTGGAGGCCGGCGTGGTGCTGATCGAGTGGGCCGATCGCGCCGCCGACGCCCTGCCCCTCCGCCGCTGGCAGATCGAATTGGCCATTACCGGCAAAACCCGACGACTGCTTCGAATTCAACCGCCGCAGGGCTGATCGAGTAGGGCGTGCAACTCGTTGCACGCGGAAAAGCTCCCTGTGTGCAGAACCTACGCTTCGCGTAGAACCTGCACACCCTACGTGACTCAGGGTAAACCAAAACGTTCCACGCGGACGTGGCAATCCGCCCGGCCGGGATGCTTGGCCAGGTAGTCCTGGTGATATTCTTCCGCCGGCCAGAAAGTCGAGGCCGGCACGACCTGCGTAGCCACCTTGTAGCCCCTCTGCCGCAGCAGGCCAATGAGCTTCTCGGCCGTGCGCTTCTGGTCGCCATTCAAATAGAACACGGCTGAGCGGTATTGGGCGCCCACGTCCGGGCCTTGGCGATCGACCGTCGTGGGGTCGTGAATCTCAAAGAACAGCCGCGCCAGGGCCTCGTAGCTGGTGCGCTTAGAATCGAAGATAATCTCGACGGCCTCGGCGTGTCCCGTTTTACCTGTGCAGACCTGCTCGTAGGTGGGCATGTCCACCGTGCCGCCGGTATAGCCGGACCGCACGGCCAGGACACCGGGGACTTGGCGGAAATAATGCTCCACGCCCCAGAAGCATCCGCCGGCGAAGATCGCCTTCTCCGGCGGGGCCTGCGAGGCCGGCATAAACACCAGCGAGGCGGAGTTCACGCAGTGGCGCGTATCTTTGGCCGTCAGACCCTCGCCCAGGAACACATGCCCCAGGTGCGCGCCGCAATGGGCACAGAGAATCTCGGTCCGCATGCCGTCGGCATCCTTCTGGCGCTTCACGGCGCCGGGGATTTCATTGTCGAAGCTGGGCCAGCCGCAATTGGAGTGGAACTTACTGTCGGACAGATACAGCGGTGAGCCGCACTGGCGGCAGACGTACACGCCCTTGTCAAACGTGTTCCAATACCGCCCGGTGAAGGGGCGCTCCGTGCCCTTGCCCAGGATGATCTGCTTTTCCGCCTCGGTCAGCGGCGGCATCGAGCTTGGGTGGCCTTTGGGTTGTGACATGGCGTTCCTCCCCTCAGAGGTGCCCTCGGCCGGCGTCGTGGAGCGGCATCCAAAAACCCCTACGCTCCCAATCGCCAGCGCAAGGCACACCAGATTGCAAACCGCGTTTTTCATGTTCGTCTTGTACCGCTGTCTCCTATTACATACTACGCCGGCCGGGCCCCGCTTGGCTGCTTCAGGGGGCCGGGACGTCTTGACGATGATTCAGGAGGGTCCTACAGTGACCACGGCAGCCGCTGGGGAAATTGCGGCGGCTTGCGCCCGTAGCTCAGACGGATAGAGCAGCGGTCTTCTAAACCGCAGGTCGCAGGTTCGATTCCTGCCGGGCGCGTCCACCTTCGCCTAGGCTACGGTGGATTGGAATGCAAAATATGCGTTGTACCTAACCCTCCGTAGCTTTAGCGAAGGAGGGTTCGATTCCTGCCGGGCGCGTGGAGGATATGGCGAAAACCGGCACATGGCGTGTGGAAGCCGCCGAGCCCATCTTCGGCGAGGGCCAGCCGTTCGCACAGTGCCACGCCTCGACGCTGGTGGAGCTACCCGGGGACATGTTTCTGGCGGCCTGGTTCGGTGGGACGCATGAGAAGCACGCCGACGTGGGCATCTGGCTGTCGCGGCGCGAAAGCGGACGATGGTCGCCGCCGATCCAGGTCGCCAAGGTCCGTCCCGCCGCCCACTGGAACCCTGTGTTGTTCGCCCCCCCAAGTGGCCCCGTGCACTTGTTCTTTAAAGTCGGCGATACCATCGGCGGGTGGGAAACTTGGCTGACCACCTCGGCTGACGGCGGGGTGAGCTGGTCGCCGCCGCGGGAACTGGTGCCCGGAGATCATGGCGGGCGCGGGCCGGTGAAGAACAAGCCCATTGTGCTATCCGACGGGACGTGGCTGGCGCCAGCGTCAGTGGAACCGACTGTCGGCGGCAAGAAAATCTGGGACGCCTTCACCGACCGCTCTAGCGATGGCGGCCGAACGTGGCAGGCGAGCGCGGCCGTGCCGCTGGATCACGCCGCGTTCGTCGGGCCTGGGCTGATTCAGCCGACATTATGGGAATCCGACCCCGGTCATGTGCACATGCTGCTGCGAAGCTCAGCCGGGGCGATCTATCGCAGCGATTCCATCGACGCCGGATGGGTGTGGTCGCCGCCCTACCGCACCGGCCTGCCCGGCAATAACAGCGGCATCGACCTGGCCAAGCTCGCCGACGGGGCGCTCGTGCTGGCGTTCAACCCGGTGGACGTCAAGGTCCGCACGCCGCTTTCGCTCGCCATCTCGCGCGACAACGGCGCGACCTGGACGGATCGGCTGGACCTGGAAACCGCCGCCGGCGAATACTCCTACCCCGCAGTCATTGCCTCCGGCCGCGGCGTGGCCCTCACCTATACCTGGAACCGCACACGCATCGCGTTCTGGAAGGGCCGGTTTGAATCGCAGTCCTAATCCACGCCGTCAATCCATCGCCGCGAGGTATTTCTTGATCTCCGCTGCCGTCAGCGTTCGGTCGCCGGCGGCGGCATTCATGCGGACCTGGGCAGGGTCTTTGGCGCCGGGGATGGAGACCGGGGCCGCCGGATGCGAGATCGTGAACCGCAGGGCCGCGGTGACCATGTCCTGACCCGGCGCGAGGGCCTTCTTGAGCTTTTCCACGCTGGCGGCCTGGGCCAGAAAGCGGGCCTTGGCGTTCTCGTCGCGGTTCCACTTTTCGCGGATGGAGTCGGTGAAGACCGTCTGGGCCGAGTATCGCCCGCTCAGCATGCCCATGGCCAGCGGGCCGCGGATCAGCACGCCCAGGCCGTGCTCCCGGCAGTACGGCAGCACCTGCTCCTCGGCCGCGCGGTTCAGCAGCGAATAGTTCACCTCGACCACGTCGGCCAGGCCGGCGGCGTTGTATCGCTTCAGCACGTCGATGTTGTCGGTGCTGATGCCGTGGGCGCGGATGCGGCCCTGCTTCTTGAGCAGCTCGAAGGTCTCCAGGTAGATGCTCGGGTCGGCGATGTCGTGCTCGTGGCAGAGCATGACGTCCACCCAGTCGGTTCGCAGGCGGTGCAGGATGGCGTGGGCGCACAGGCGGATCATGTCCACGGTGTTCTTGGGCACGGCCTGGCCGGAGCGCCGGCCGTAGTGACCGATCTTGCTGACGAGGTACACGCGATGGCGCATGCCCGCCAGCGCCACGCCCAGCCGCTCCTCGGAGAGGCCGTGGGTGGTGCCGTAGGCCTCGGCCGTGTCGTAGAGGTTCATGCCGGCCTCGAACGCCGCGCGGATCGTGGCGAAGCTGGTGATGTCGTCCACCTCGCCCCACTGGCTGCCGATGTTCCATGTCCCCATCCCGATGGCCGAGACGTTCCACCCCAATCGCTTGCCGAACGGACGATAGATCATGGCCGGCCCTTTCTATGCTGTGTCGTCTGCCCTACTCCGCAACCGCCACACTATAACGCCAAACCCGCTTCCGTCCAGCCTGCACACCTTGACTTCCCCAGCCTCTGGGTTAAACTGGATGGGTTGACAAAAATCCCTGCCAGGCCTACTCCGGTCGCTGCGGCGACCTATGAAGGCTACGCGAACTTGGCAGGCGTTTTTGTCCCGGTGCTATGGGTGTTTTCCCCGATAGCTCAATGGTAGAGCGAGCGGCTGTTAACCGCTAGGTTCAAGGTTCGAGTCCTTGTCGGGGAGTGCTTCGACTCGCTTCGCTCGCTCAGCACAAGTTCGTGAGAGGCGACCTTCCGATATTTCGGAACGTCAATCGGCCCATCGAAGCATCCTGAGCGAGCAAGTCCCGAGCGTAGCAAGGGACGAGCGAGTCGAAGGAGTCAAAGGAATGGGGTGGTTCGTCTATATTCTCGAATGCACGGATAATTCACTCTACACTGGTTTAACCTGCAACTTGCTGCGACGTTGGGAGGAACACTTACGAGGTGGTTCGCGGTACACCAAAGGCCTACCGCCGCGGCGAGTGATCCATGTCGAAGTCTTTCCTAGCCGTAGCGACGCGGCCAAACGTGAGCACCAACTCAAAGGCTGGACCCGCCGCAAAAAGCTCGCCCTCGCCACCGGAAACACGGATTTGCGCAAGCGGCTGTAAGGCGAGTCCTTGTCGGGGAGTGCTTCGACTCCTTCGCTTCGCTCAGTCGCTCAGCACAAGTTCGTGACGGGCTTTAACTCGGACTTCGACTGAATTTAGCAATCCCGTGTGCAGCTTAGCTGCACACCCTACCTGGCTAACTCGCCAATTGACATGGAGTGAATCGGTGTTACCGTAAGCCATTGCGGAAGGGGGCGAGGCAGGCGACATGCGCGCGTTGGCTTGTGTCCTCATCGGCCTTGTAGCCGTATCCGGCTGCAACACGGGGCCGTCTTTCGTCGTCCAGCCCGCAGAGGATTACAACAAGCTTTTTTATCGCCAAGACGGCTGGACGGGTTCCGACATCGCATTTTCCCTGCCGCTGTCGGACGGGCGGGTCCTGTGGCTGTTCGGGGACACGTGGATCGGCAAGATTCGCAATGGGCGCCACACCGACTCGACCATGGTCAACAACACCATCGGGGTTCAACAAGGTCTGGATCCCGCATCGGCCCGCCTGGCATTCTTCCACGGCTCCAAAGACGGCAAGCCGGCCGCCTTCATCCAGCCGGCTGACGGCGTCGGTGTGTTCTGGTTGACTCATGGCGGGATCCAAACCGACAAGGGACTTTATCTTTTTATGAGCCGGATCGTGGAGCGCCCCGGCGACACGTCGGTCTGGGGTTTTAGGGCGGTTGGCATCGTCATGGCGAAGATCGCCAACCCGCTGGACGACCCCAACCGCTGGCGAGTCGAGCAGATCAAGGTGCCCTGGGCACACTACGATTCCGCGGGCAATGAAACAGTCTTCGGAATGCCGCTGGTGCGAGAGGGCGACGTCGTTTATCTCTACGGACTTCAAATCGATCAGGCGTCCCAGGACCGCTATCTCCTGGTCGGCCGCGCCAACGTCGCTTCGCTGGAAGACTTCTCGACCTGGGAGTTCTACTCAAAAGGCCGCTGGCAGCGCGACTTTCGCAAGGCCTCGCGTCTGTGCGGCCATATGGGCGCCGAACTGTCGGTGTCTTACCTGCCGCGGTTCAAGCGATACGTCCTGGTGTACACGGAGAACGGCCTTTCCGAGAAGATAATGATGCGATCCGCGCCGTCTCCCGTCGGCCCCTGGAGCGCGCCGGTGACCATCTACCGCACGCCTGAGATGCGATGGGACAAGACGTACTTTTGCTACGCGGCCAAAGCGCATCCGGAGCTGTCGCGCCAGGACGACGAGCTCATCGTGTCATACGTGTGCAACTCCGAGGACTTCTGGAAGGCGGCCACCGACTCGCGCATCTACTTTCCCAAGTTCCTGCGGGTACGGTTTACGGCGATTCGGCCGTGAGACGGGTGGCGTGGCCACGGAGTTTGTGGCCACGTTGAATCACTAGTCCAAGCTAAGCGTGGTTGCACACTCCGCAACCACGGCACCGGCTGGATTACAGGGCAATGCCCAGTTCGCGCATGGCCGCCCGGAGGCGGTCGGTGGGCGGTTTGCGGGAGCGGACGGCGGGGTTGTAGAGGTAGTGCTGCATCAGGTCGGCGTCTTTGAGCACCTCGTCCAGCGGCTGGTGGACGGCGAGCTTTTCGTCATGCCGGAGGATCGCGTCGCAGATTTGTTGCACCTGCGCCGGCGTGAAGGCCGGGATGGCCGCCAGCATTCCCCGGGCCAGGTCGCTGCTGCGGCGGGTGTGGTCGGTCATGTCGCCGGTCTGGTAGGCCGAGATGTCGTGCAGCATCCCGGCCGCAGCCGCCAGTTGGGCGTCCAGGCCGCGACGCAGGGCCAGCAGGGCGCACAGCCCGGCTACGCCGTACAGGTGCACGAAGCCGTTGCGCCGCGTCGCGGCGTCGGCCTGGCGGTCCAGGACGGCGTCAATGGCCGCTCGAAGTTGCTCCAGGGCGTCCATGTTTTGGAAGGTCGTAGGTCGAAGGTCGTAGTGCGTAGGTCGAAGATCGAAGGTCGTAAGATTGATGCGCAGGGGGCCTGCCGGCTGGCAGGCCCCACCGCGCTAAAAATTATAGGATAGGGGGAAAAAGCGTTCCGCGGGCGGCCGACGGAATCACTTTACCCACACTCAACGATGTTCCTCGTGGCCGCCTTCCGGCCCACCTCTGGGGCCTGGGGATTCTCTGCGTTCCGGGGCCTGTTCGTGATGCTCGCCGCCTTCCCAATGTCCCGGCGTGTAGTGGTAGCGGTTTTCGTGCCTCTCGTATCGCGGGGCAACCCAGACGGCGCCGTGATGCGGCGGGACGCTCCAGCGGCCACGATTCCAGACGTACCGATGGTTGTCCCAGTGCCAGTAACCGTCTATCCAAATGCAGTCGGCCGACGGGCACGGCGGCCGGTACTCCACGATGAGCGGCGGCGGAGGCTCGTCGACGATGACGTAGCCCCCTTCCGGCTCCACGTACTCCGTCTCGTGGACGACGACCCTTTCCTTATGATGGCAGCCCACCAGCGTCACCAAGGCGACGCCGATCAAGCCCACGAGCATGACTCGCAACACCTTCATGGCAGGTTCTCCTTTGGCAAAGCGAAAGCGATAAGGAACGTTTTCAATATCCTAGGATCGCCGGGGTGTTTTCTCAACAGTGCCGGATCAAAAACCTCGGCGGACAACCCCCCTTGGCACGGCCGAGGGCGGCGGCGCCACAGGCCAAGGCCGGTTTTGAAACCGCTCCTAAAATGAAGCGGCGATCTCGATTCTCTCAGGATCGCCGCCCGGCAAGACCGCAGGGGGCTTTGCCTGCTAGGTCTTGCGTCTCCGGAGCAGAGTCGTCAGTCCGCCCAGGGCCAGCAGGACCATCGTGGACGGTTCGGGCGCCGGCCCGAACACCACGACGTCATCCCACGTTTGGCCGATTTTCAATTCGTCGAATTGGAACACGTCATTTTGATCCAGGCTGGCGGTCCTGAGGCCCACGCGGCTGAGAGTTTTGAGCTTGGAATCATAGAGGCTGGTCACGACGTCGGGGACGGTGGACAATGACCCGTCCGGATAGACCCACAGGGCGATTCGGTTGTAGGTCTTGCTGTTGCCGTCCTTGTAAATGTGGGCGACCACGAAGTAGGTGGTATTCAGGACGGCGGCCACGGGGTCCCGCTGGATGTTTTTACCGGTGCCGAAGCTGGCGGCGAAGTCGCTGCCGCCGCTGATGACCGATCCGACCGTCGGGGACTTGGTGCTGTTGTAGGCGCCGTCGTCCAGCCAGAATCTGACTTCATCCTTCTTGTCCAGGGTGCCGCCCTTCCAGCGGAAAAGAAAGCTGACGTACACGTCGCTGCTTTGACTGGCGAATGGACGATAGAGGTCGTTGCTGCTGTTATACCCGGTTGACGAGACCGCGAAGCTGCCGCCGTTGACGCCGAAACCGGGGGCCCAGTGGTAAACCAAGGGCGTGGCGGGGGTCACCACGTTGACGTATTTGTTGGACATCCACTTGGCGGTCGCCCAGCCGGTGCCGGTGGTCACGGTTTGGTCCAGCCGGGCGGGCACGGTGCCGGAGGTGGTAAAGGAGTCACTGCAAATCAGCGCCCCTCGCACCGGAGCCCCGCCAAGCAGCAGGGCAATCATCGCCATCCCCCATGTGATCTTCAGTTTGATATACATACGTCCCTTCCTTTTTGCCTCATCCTGCCGGCATGCTGCGATCTCCTTATTGGCTCCTTGTGGTGAGTTGTTGGCTCAAAACAACCTATTCGTTCTATGCTAGGCACGCTGTTTGCTGATTCCAAATTTGGCCGAGATCTTTTCTGTTTCTATTTAGGCCGATGGCGACGCCTCGCAATAAAGCGGGCGGGCCTCTTGTTGAAGGCCCGCCCGCTATTCACTTGAACGCCCGCTTTCAGGCAACTGCCTCGATAGCTAACTGCATTTATGAGTCTCTAATTGAATTGCGATATGGTCGAAAAATGCTAGGCGCGCTGTTTTCCGAATCCAAATTTTTTGTGTTTTCAAAAATAATAAGCCGTGGCCGACCGGCCGGAGGCAATGCCACTTGGGTGATAGGTGAGTCGAAGGGGCCTAGAATTTCTCAGTAGATACGCTAAGACAGCGGTCGGCTACGCGCCCGGCCGGGCCATCGGCAGGAAAGGAGAATGTCCTATGTCCGAAACACCTCAGATCAGTCGCAGGAAGTTCATCACATCCTCCGCCGCGGCGGCCGGAGGAATTCTGCTGTCCGGTCGCATGCTGGCGGCCCGGTCGCCAAAATCGGAACCGGAAACGTCGCCCGCCGAAGGCCAGCCCACCCAGGACATCCTGCCGGTGGAAGACCTCATGCGGGAACACGGCGTGCTGCGGCGCGTGCTGCTGATCTATGACGAATCCGCCCGCCGCCTGGAGGCCCACGAAGACCTGCCTCCGGAAACCGTCAAGGACGCCGCGGAAATCATCCACGCGTTCATCGAGGACTACCACGAGAAGCTGGAGGAGAATTACCTGTTCCCGCGTTTCCGCAAGGCCGATCGGCTCGTGGACCTGGTGGACGTCCTGCTGGAGCAGCACAAGGCCGGCCGCCGCCTCACCGAGGAAACGAGAAAGCTGTCGCGCCCGCAATCGCTCAAAAAGGACGAGGACCGCGACCGCCTGGCCGGCGTGCTGCGGCGATTCATCCGCATGTACGGCCCGCACGCCGCCCGCGAGGACACCGTGCTGTTCCCCGCCGTGCACGAAATCACGACCGCCACGGAATACGACAAGCTGGGCGACGTGTTCGAGGACAAAGAGCGCGAGCTGTTCGGCGACCGCGGCTTTGAAAAGATGGTGGACCGCGTGGCTGACATTGAAAAGTCGTTGGGCATCTACGACCTGGCGCAATTCACGCCCAAGGATTGACCCTATGGGAATCGTCATGCGCAGAGTGCTGGTGACCCACGCCCCGGCGGCGACGCTTCTGGTCCGTCTTCTGGTGGGCGGAGTGTATCTCTCCGAAGGCCTCCAGAAGTTTCTCTTCACCAACGAACTTGGCGCGGGGCGGTTTGCGCGGATCGGCATCCCGGCGCCGGAAGTCATGGGGCCGTTCGTGGGAGCGGTCGAGGTTATCGGCGGTCTGTTGCTGTTGCTGGGTTTGCTGACACGCCCCGCCGCGGCGATCCTATGGATCGTCATCTCGGTGGCCATCCTCTCCACCAAGGTCCCCCTCCTCTTGGGGCACGGGTACTGGCTGTTTTCCGTGGCGAACCTTCCCCGCTACGGGTTCTGGAGCATGGTCCACGAGGCGCGGACGGATTTTTGCTTGTGGCTGGGGTGCCTGTTTTTATTCATCGTCGGCGCCGGCAGAGTTTCGCTTGATGCAGCGTGGAATGGAAGGAAAATGCCATAAATGGCGCCCCTTCCGCCCCACGCCCAGATTGATCCGCCTTGCCCTGCGGCGCCGGAGGGGCAAAAGCCGGCTCCATTTTCTCATCGGCTGCTGGAGATCGCCGCAGCCTTCTTGAAGCTGGGGCTGACCTCCTTCGGCGGGCCGATCGCGCACCTGGGCTACTTGCAAGCAGAGTTCGTCGCCAAGCGCCGCTGGCTCGACGACGGCGCGTACGCCGACCTGGTGGCCCTGTGCCAGTTCCTGCCCGGACCGGCCAGCAGCCAAGTGGTCTTCGCCCTGGGCTTGCAACGCGCCGGACTGCTGGGAGGCTTTGTCGCGTCGCTGGGCTTCACGCTGCCCTCGGCCGTGCTGATGATCGCCTTCGGCTACGGCGTGGTCGCCCTGGTCGGCCTGGAGAGCGCCGGCTGGCTTCACGGCTTGAAGTTGGCGGCCGTGGCGGTCGTCGCCCAGGCCGTCTGGAGCATGGGGAAGAACCTCTGCCCCGACCGCACCCGCATTTCCATGTGCCTGCTCGCCGCCGCGGTGCTGCTGGCCTTTCCCGGCGCCGTCGCCCAAATCGCGGTGATCGCGGCCGGCGCGCTCGTCGGCTGGGGACTCTACCGCAAAACGGTCCCGCGCGTCGCCGCGGCGGTCCAGGTCAGCCTCCGCCGCCACATCCCCGCCGCGGCGGCGCTGGCGACGTTCTTTGCGCTGCTGGTCGCCCTGCCGTTGCTGGACTCCTGGTCCGGCCGCAAACCGGTCGCCATGTTCGACAGCTTTTACCGCGCCGGTTCGCTGGTGTTCGGGGGCGGGCACGTGGTCCTGCCTCTGCTGCGGGCCGAGGTGGTGCCCCGTGGCTGGGTGAACGACAATCAATTCCTGGCCGGTTATGGCGCCGCCCAGGCCTTGCCCGGCCCCCTGTTCACGTTCGCCGGCTACCTCGGGACGGTCATGACGGCCGGGCCGTATGCCTGGCTGGGCGGGCTGTGGTGCGTGCTGGCAATTTTCCTGCCGGCCTGGCTGCTCATCGGCGGGGCGATGCCGTTCTGGGGCTGGCTGCGTTCGACGGCTTGGGCCCAGGCGGCGCTGCGGGGCGCCAACGCCGCGGTCGTGGGGGTGCTGCTGGCGGCGCTGTACAATCCCGTGTTCACCAGCAGCGTCCGGAACACCCGCGACGTGGCCGCCGCCCTGCTGGCGTTCGGCCTGCTGACGGCCCTGCGGGCGCCGCCCTGGGTCGTCGTGATCCTGATGGCCGCGGCCGGGCAGTGGGTCCTGACGTAGCCCGCACCGGCCGGGGCCGCGGCGCAAAAAAACAGGGCGGCCGCTTCCACAGCAGCCGCCCATACAACCGTTTTTACCGCGCCCGCCTCGAGGCGAGCGGTTACGTATTCACCACGCGAAGGATTACTGCCCGGCGTTCTTTCGCTTCAGGAGCATTCCCAGACCGCCCAACGCCAGCATCGCCATCGTGACTGGCTCGGGGATCTCCGCGACGCGGAGGCCCATGAAGTTGTACTCAAAATTCGCCCAATACTCCCAGCGATCCGTCGACTCCATGCCGTACTCGGTATCCAGGAACGAGCCGCCGCGCAGCCCGCGCTGCGTTGACGAGACGACCGCTTCGTTCCATTCCCAGACGTTCCCGCCCATGTCGGAGGTGCCGTAGGCGCCGGGGGAACTCGAAAACGCGCCCACTTCCGTCTCCCAGTACGGGCTGCCGACCGAGTAGCTGGTGCCTATCACGAAGTTGGCGTTGTCCTTGCCATTGGGATCCACGCTGTTGCTGGGGAAGCTGTTGCTCCTCGTGGGATACAGCCAGTAGCCGGCCCCGCCGGACTTGTTCGGATCGTAGTAGGCCGGCTTGTACCACTCATTCTCCGTCGGAATGACGTAGATGGCGCCGGTCTTGCGGGTCACGGCCATCAGAGCCGCATTGGACGTCGCGCCATTGAGCACGTAGGATCCATCCTCCGTGGTGGTCTGGTCCTCGACGCCCGTCGCCCGCTGACCATTCTCCAGCCAGTTGCAGAACCGGGCCGCGTCACCCCAGCCGATGAAGTTCACCGGCCGATTGGCCCGATCGGCGGAGATGCTGTACGTGTAGCTGCCGGCCGTGCCGCTCTGCACGATGCCGCAGCCGTACTTGTCGCTGACGTACACGGGGGTGAAATTGGCATCCATGCGTGGATTGTACAAGCCGTACTGATCCGTGGCGGCCACGGCGTTAAGGAACGCGCAATACTGCCCGGCCGTGACCTCGAACTTGCCGATGCTGTAGGCATAGCTGACCGAGCCGTAACCGGTGGTGTCCGCGGCGTTGCCCAGATTGCCCACCGGAACGAACTGAAGACTCGTCAGTCCGTCCCCCATGTTCAACACATTCGCCATCGCCCACGTCCCCCAAAGCCCGATCACCAATGCTCCAACCACTGCAACCAATCGTTTGTTCACTAAAGATCCACTCATAACTCTTGCTCCTTTTTTCTCCTGCCAGGCAATGGAACGCCCACGGCCTAGACAGAGACCAACTAGGCTCGTCCAGTAGAAAGGTTTCTGGAAACTCGCCCAGGGGAGGGCTTAGAGGTGCGATCGTGTGAGGGGGCCGTCCTCACCTCTCGACTTGTAACATACTCCGCCGCTTCCACGAACGGAGGTCGAAGCACTCAGTATACTACCGCAGATACCCCATTTATGTCAAGGCAAATCGGCCGTTTTGGGCCAGTTTTCCGCTCTTGCTAGTATGGGGCGAGCTCCTCGATGTGGTGCAGCGCCGGGGCCGTCCGGCGCCCGACGTATCGGAACGAGACCACCAGCGTGTAGAGGAACGCCGCGACGAGCACCACGAGGATCAGCCCCGTGATCCAATGATGCGGCCGGAACCGCCGCAGCTCCGGCGCGAACGCCACCAACGCCAGCAGGGCGAAGATGACGACCACCGCGTCGAAGCTGGCCCGCTGCCAGTAGTCGCCGCCCAGGTGCAGCCACATGCCGAACTCGTCGAACGTCAAGCCCAGTCCGATGCCGTAAGCCACGGCCAACAGACTGAACTCCACACCCTCCGGCCGGCGAAACAGCAGCCACATGCCCACAATCGCCAGCAGGAGAATCCCGAAGTTCAGGTGATGGATGTGTATGCCCCTGGCATGCACGTAGAGGTCCGGGATGGCCCGCGTCATGATCAGGATCACCAGCATCCGGACGCAGACAAAGGTGGCGATGAAGGCCACCAGGACCATCCGCGCCACGTGCGAGACGGCCTCGGCCGGCCGCGCCCCGCTTGCCAATCTGTCGCGTGCCTCACCCATCGCTCGGAATTATCGCCGCCGCACGTGGAAGCTACAAGTGGCCGCCCCCTCCCCCGCGCGGTACAATTTCTCCCTAGCTCTATAAGATGCGCAGGTTCCAAGATTAATGGAGTTGCGAGATGATCAAATCGATCCATATCGAGAATCTCAAGGGTTTTCAGAAGTATGACATCGAGTTTGGACGTGTTAATCTGCTCATCGGTGGCAATAACTGTGGCAAGACCACAGTTTTCCACGCGATGAATATCTTCTTCTGGTGCGCTGCACAAACGGCTGTTATCGGAGATACCCTGGTCACTTTCGGGAAGACACAAGTCCCAGAACTTGGGGCCATTCCCTACTTCGAGGCACGCGACCTCTTTTATATGCAGAAGACGCGAAAGGGTGCATATCCGACCAAGATACGACTCGAACTTGAGACCGATGAGGGGCCAAAGCTGAGTTTTACTGTCTATACAGCCTTCGGACGCAATTTGCTGATTGACGGTGGTAACCAGAAAATTTCACGGAAGAAGTATGATGCTCTTCAACGCAACAACCCAGTTTATGTCCCTGGCACGATCGGTGTAACTGTGCGCGAAGATCTATACCGTGAAGTCGCGCAGGAGCGAATGATCTTAGAGGGACGCCAGAACCAAGTCCTCCGAAACTTACTCTACCGTCTCAAACAGAAAAAACGGGAATGGGAGCAATTCAAGGCCATGATTTCCCCCTTGTTCTCCTTGGGAGGCCTTGATGTACCTTTCAATATTGACCGCGACGAGTGGCTAACCGCTACCTACAACGAAGGCAAATGCAATTTTGATTTAGTATCCGCAGGTTCGGGATTCCTTCAGGTAGTCAATCTCTTGACGTTCCTATTCCTTCATACCTCGCGTGTGGCTCTTCTCGACGAGCCAGACTCACACATGCACGATGACCTTCAACGATTGACGTTTGGGATCCTAAACAGGCTGTCCGAAGAGCGAACTATCCAACTGATCATCGCAACCCATAGCCCGACCCTGATTGACGCAGCAGGTCTTGGGCATGTTCTCCTGATCGACCGTGAATCCCCCGAACCACTCAGAGCTAAAGACGTCGATACGCTTGTTCCCATGCTTGGAGACCGAGGCCTGGCACTCCCGCCGACAAAGGTGATAAACACCCTCAAGAACCGCCGTGCACTGTTTGTTGAAGGAAAAGAGGCTGATTTTGAGCAATTCATCCTGGAATGTGGAGAGCTTTACAAACCGGGTTTTAAGAGCCGTTCAAGAGGACTGACGGTTTTCGAAACAGGTGGCGCGACAAAACAATGGCCATTCGAGGCCATTGGCTGTTTCGGGAATTTACTCGGCGTACAACTCAATTACCTTTACGTGTCTGAGAGGGACTTCCTAACGGACGCCGAGGTCCAGGCTCGTATTCAAAGGGCAGCGAACGAGAGGCAGTCATTGGCACACTTTGAGCGACGCCATCGCGAATCCTATCTGCTTGAACCCGCGATCCTGGCAAAAGTTCTCACCAAAAAGTGGAAAACAAAGTGCCCGAAAGCGCCCCTTCCCGACGACATAACAGTCGACGGAATCCGGAAATACATACTGGTAGAAGCGAAAAAATTGGAAGACGACACAAATGCACGACTTCTTGTCGAGCATGAGCAACAGCTCAAAGGCGATGCTAGCCATCGCACTGAGGAGACAAGAAAACTTCAACAGTACTTCCGCGAATCATACACAGAACCATTAGCTCGCGGAGAAATTCCATATAAGCTCTTGGACTGCAAGCAAATCCTCAAGGGCTTTAGAACAGAAGTAGCTGAAAAGCACATGATATCGTTTTCCGATAGAGACATCTTGGGGAATTTTTCGCTAGAAGGTATTCCACAGGATTTAAAGGTCGTGCTCGACCGGGTTCTTGCCTTGTTTCCCGATGACACAAACCTCCTGAAGTCTCGGGACACCCCAGTGCCAAGGTTGCCTTTCAAAGATTCGGAGTAGAATAGCTAACGACGGCTGACGCGACACCTCACCCCAGCAAATCCGCCTGTTGGGGATAGAGGATTTTGCGGAGTTTGCGGAGGGCGGCCAGTTCGATTTGTCGGACGCGTTCTTTGGACACGCCCAGCCGCCGGCCGAGCTGATCGAGCGTCTGGGTCTGCGTGGGCTGGTCCAGCCCATAGTGCTCCACCAAAATGGACCGTTCCAGCGGCGACAGGTGCGCCAGCACCACGTCCAGGCTCTCGCGGAGTTCCGGCAGGCGCAGCTCGTCGGAATCGTAGGCCCGCAAGGCCGAGGCGATGTCCAGCACCTCCTCTTGGCCGGTGGAGAAGCGGTCCATCAGGTAGCGTTCCCTCGGCACGGACCGCGCGAAGCTGCGCATGATGGCCCAGGAGGCGTAGGTGGAGAAGCGGTTGCCGCGGCCGTAGTCGAACTTTTCCACCGCGCGCATCAGCGAGACGTTGCCGTCGCTGATGAGCTCGAACAGGCTCTGCGCGCCGCCCACGTGCTTCTTGGCGATGGAGACCACCAGCCGCAGGTTGGCGCGGATGATCTGGTTCTTGACCACGTTGGCCTGGACCAGCAGCGATTCGACCTGCCGCAGCAGCTCCGTGCGGACGGTGCGGGGGTTGATCTGCTTGCGGAGCTTGTCGGCCTTGTACTTCAGGTAGTTGTACCGGGCGAACAGGCGCTTCTCACCGGCCGCGTCCAGCAGGGGCACCTCGTAGAGGGATTTGAGGTACGGGGGCAGGTCGTCCGGCGGCCGGCCTGGCGAGGTCGTTCGACTTCGCTCACGAGGCGCGGGGGCGGCGGCGTCGGACAAAAACATCGCATCGGCATTGAGCTGGGCGAACTGGGGGCTGGGCATGAAGCCGATCGGCCGGTTGATCAACTGGTGGGCGCGGGCTTCATTAATGATGCGGTAGATGCTGCCGCGCGTGCGGCGGTATTGCTTCGCCAGCACCGGGGCCGTCACGCCGCGAAGGAAGCTGCGGTAGATGACGGTCTTTTCCTCATCGTGCAGCGGCCCGGCCATCCGCGGGAAGATGGCCTCGTCGGGATGGTCCAGGTCGTGCCGGCGGATGGTGTAGCGGATGGTCTCCACCGCTCGGCCGATGCGGCGGGCGATGCGATGGGCCACCTCGCTGAGCGTGCATCGCGTGAAACTGGCCATGCGCCGCGCGCGGCGGAGAATGTCGGCCCGCTGGGATTCGGTCATCTGCGTGAATCGCACCGAGCGGTGGATCATGCCCGCGCGGTTCTGCACGAACCACTGCACGGAGCTTTCCAGAAAGGCCACGCGACGCTTGCCGTCGCCGTACACCAGCCGCCGGGCCGGCAGGCCGTAGCGACGCCACCGCTGGATGGTCTTGGCGGATACCGAGAATCGCCGCGCCAGGGCGGGGATGTCGAACACCGGCTGGAGGTAGTCGCTGGGATGCAGGTCGAAGCTGTCGCACAGGTCCAGCATGAGCGTCAGCAGGTCGGCCCGCAGTGACTTGCCGCTCAGCGGCTGCTGGACGTTCTGCCCGCCGCCGCGAAAACCGGTCAGGCGGTACACGACGAACTCGTAGGGATACAGCTCGCCAGCCTCCACGACGTGCAGCAGCGTCTCGGCCGCGTCAATGTACCCCTTCCGCAGCCGGGCGAGGCCGGCCGCCAGTTCCGTCGCCAACTCCCCAATGGGCTTGTTTAGGTACTTCCGCATGGCCTGCCCAACCACACTTTACTGTCCCGCGGAACCCCTGAACGGACCATGGTATGCCCGCCGGCGATGGTTGGCAACGCTTTTTGCAGCAGCGACTAACAAAAAACTATCACGTGATGCGGAAAAGTCCGCCGACCAGGCAGGGCAGGTTCGACCCCGCGGCGGCGTTATTGCGGCGGCGTGCCGGGCGTCTCGGACGATGCACCAGGCGCCGCGGCGGGTGCGTTGGGTTCTGCCGCCGGCGTGCCGGGTTCGGTAGGCGGTGGAGCGCTGGCCCGCTTCGGCGCGGCGGCGGATTCCTTGGCCTGGGCGGCGGTGTAGACTTGCAGCAGCCTTTCCAGCTCCACGACGGCGTTCAGATAGCTCGACTCGCGCTTGTCCTCCAGGGCGTCGTGGAGGGCCTCCTTGGCCTTGGCCAGCACCTCGGGGCTTGGCGCCA